>Ga0214545_1002877_pt1 | contig 33057 bp, 21 predicted proteins | sample CNSS4metaG_FD_160064 | JGI IMG/M metagenome (GOLD analysis project Ga0214545, IMG submission 160064) | Root nodule microbial communities from cowpea collected in UCLA plant growth center, Los Angeles, California, USA - CNSS4 | ecosystem: Host-associated > Plants > Roots > Nodule | place: USA...
GTCCAAGACATCTTAATATTCAATTAATTTTGAAATATCTTATTATTTTCCTAATGGAAAATGATATTTTAACCCACTTTTTTTGACCCACTTTTAACCCATTGCTTTAATCACCATTAGATCATCTTTTTTTATTCTTTTTAGTGATGTGATGTGATGATCTAATGGTGATTAAAGTGGTGGGTTAAAAGTGGGTCAAAAAAAGTGGATTAAAGTATCATTGTCCTTTCCTAATATAGATTACATTAAGGGGTCGAGCCATAACAGATCGTCTTGACACGTAACTAATACAAAGACTTGTGCCGTAAAATTAATTTAAATAATAACTTTTTGACTCATATAGTACAATTATTTAAAATAATAACTTTACCACTTTGGAAATATGGTTTCGATTTTCTAGTTGATGTGACAAGGCCAGGTGCTACTTTTTCATTCACTTAGTAGTGAGTTTCCAACTCTTAAGGATTGGACTGATAAATTACATATGTACTTTGTTTCTTTTTCAAATGAGGGCCACATCGATAACTTTACTTAAAAATGCGAAGTTTATAACAAATATTTCTCATATATTTGTTTACATAGTATTCGCCGTGAAGCGAGGAATTTCTTGATAGTCGAAAAGACTTCTTCTCACGATGAGTCTCATATGAACTTGCTCGACTTTTGCATTAGTTGGATTACGAATATAACTTTTTGTGAGCTTTGGCACGAATAATGAGAGAGAGGTGAATCATTCTACTAGTTATTGTGCATCTTTTAGGGGGCTACATATCTCAATTAGTGATTAATATTTATCAGGATTTGGCTTGATTCCCTTATATGTCATAATAAATACAAAAAACTTTTTTCTTTCTCCAAATATGCATTTCTTAGAGTTTGACTCATTTTGTATCACCATTTATGAAGACTCCCCTTAAATCATTGACATGTTGTTAATACGAGTTTGACTTAGCATCATGTCACCTACAATCAATCATATTTTTGAAGATCTTATTCACAAGTCTTTGGTAGTTGGCATTTTTGTTATAAATACCATTTTTTCTTTGTCACGAGAATGCATTTGAATGTGATTGCATTTAGAATAAGCACATAAGAAGCTTAACCTTTTATGTACTGTGACAATTTCCATAAGTCAATAAATAATTGGTAAGGTATAAATCTTTTCAGCACACTTGTTGAGATCGAAATTTTATGGGTTATAAAAACATGAAAAATATGATATGATAGATATAAGATACGTTATATGAAAGAACTTATTATTTTATTTTTTTTTATATATATATATATATATATATATATATATATATATATATATATATAACAAATTGTAACTGAATATATAAAATATTTACAATATCTCAATCTTGATTTATTAATTTTAAAATAATAACTAATTTCTAAATTTGAAATATATTCTTATAAACAAAAATATTCATGGAAAACTAATTTAATAAACAAATAATTTAAGTAAATCTTCTCAAAAATGAGTTTTATAATAAATCTTTTATTTTCTAAAATAGTAACTTTGCCTTAATACAAAAATGAGCAGTTTGGGAGACATGGAACACAAAGGCCAATGTCTATGAATGATCTCACTGGTTTGGAGATTATTGCTTTGTTGGAGCAATTCAAAAATTCAAACTTTAGTCCATGCGAAGTATTGTTCGAGAATACAGAGTTGATGAGAAAGTAATTCAAATACACTCTTATAAAAGAGATCAAGCCATGAATGAGGTCGTCTTACAGCAGCCTGCTGCTAGGCTGCTCTTGAATTCAACGATAGTGAATTTGAAATTGGTTTGGATGAAGTTGAAGTTGATCAATGCGATATTATCTTTAAATTAGTAGAAAATATTATCAATTTTGATCTCAATATGAGTGAGTTGAAAGATTTTCCTTATTTATTTATGATTGGTTAAATCAAGTTAAGGGTGCACTCTTCCCCCTTCGTTGCTTCTTACAAAACAAATTGAGGTCGTCTTATAAAAACTTTACATGATTTTTTGTGAAAATAAAGTCATAAACTTATTGATCCGAGAATTTTTCCTTTACAAATGCAGATTTAGACGGGATGCAAAGTTAAATGAGTACGGACTTAACCGAATGTCTACTATAATTGGTGTGTATATGTGTATTTAGATATGACAAATAAATCCACCCCCATGGGTATTGCTCGAACCCGACCCCATTTTGATGAGAATTTCCACATTGACTGGATATGAGTATAGGGAATCTTTGACTTTTTCAATTGGGTATGGGGATGAGTATGAGGATGTACATATCCCCGATATAATACCCATCCCCACCATATCTTTGTCCCCATTTAAATTATTAAAAATATTCACAATTAATTAAGTAACCCTATATATATATATACTTTCTATTTTTTATTTCTTCTCATTATTTGGTTTATCATGAAACTCATTCACATCTCCAATATATTTTTCATCTTATCATAACCTTTATGTAATTATGTTAAAATGATATATGTCAATTAAATTTTTTTTTGTCTCACATCAATTTAAGTGTTTAATAGCATAAAATTTTCATTTACTAGGTAATATAAAAAAAATCTTTATTTATTATTAATAATTTTTGTTTCATTTAAAGAACTCTTTTGTTTTGTTAAAATAATTTTCATTATTTTTCAACCATTGAGTATATATGTTGATATTTGAAAAGTTTTCTTATATCTCTAAGGTATTTTTCATCTTATCATACCCTTAATTATATATTTATTTTTCTTGTGTAATTTCTTTCAATAGTCTCTCAAATTGTTTCTAATACACACATTTGTTAATTTTTTAATATTTTTATTTATTGTTTATTTTTATCATGTAAAATACTATTTCGATATATTTTATCTAATATTTTTTTTTGTTCTAATTCATTATCAATCATACTGTAACATTTTTACTATAATTGTATAAATAACTTTTATTTACTACAATATAAAATTTAATGTAATTTTCATGAATATTTTTTTATCATCATCCAACATATATTGAAGTTCAAAAGATATAAGATCTATGTCAAAATTTTATTATTATATGTTTATTATTTGTTCTTTGCATCATTTTCATCAAGTGATGTATTATACTTTTTATTAGTGTATAAAAAAGAGATTCATTAAAATTTAAAAAATTGAAGTAAATTAATATTTAAAATATATTTTAATTTGAATATTTGTTTTTCTTTTATATCTTTTAAAAATATTTTTAAATTTTATCAACTAGCTTTCATTAATGTTTGCAAATTTAATAAATATTTTGGTTCTCATGAAATTTTATTTGGTATTCTAATCTAAAATGTAAACAATTATAATTTATTTTAAAGTATTTGATATCGAAGAAACAATCATCCTCCTAATATTGAATATTTAATAATATTACGTTTCCTTTACTATATTTTTTTATTATTTTATAAAAATTAATTAAAATTAATATTGAAGTAATAAGAAAATATATATAAGTATGAGTACGAGATTATTCATTACCCGGTGGGGATGAGGACGAGAGAAAAGTTTGATACCTGTTAGATTTGGATATGAGATGAGAATGAATTTTTTTCTACAGAAATAAGTATGGGATAACGAACCTGTCCCAATCCTGTCTCGTCCCATTGCATATTGATTATGATAAAAAAAATATAAAATAGAACATTACATAATATTTTATTTAAATTGAGAAACTTAATTGCAGTTTTTTTTTTAAATTAAACAATACATAAAATAGAAACGGAGAGAAATTAATGATTAATAAATTAAATTGTTTGGTTAATTGCATCAATTAAATAATTTATTTAATTACATCGCTTAAATATTTAATAATTTAGAATATTTAAATCATTAAATAGTGTAATTAATTAAAATCATTAATTCACCTAATTAATTTAGTTAAATAAAATAAATTAATTACATTAGTTAAATTATTTAAATTAATTAACCTAATCAATTTTATCAAGTTAATTAAATTAATTAATGTGATTAAATTAATTATATTAATTAAATTTATGAAATTGAAATAATTCAATGCATTTAATTTGTTAATTAATTAAATATCGTAACGGAGGGACAAACGCACTGATTAACAACCTCAGTAAGAAAGGAACAAGCGGATGAGCCATTAGACACAATCTCAATTACTAGAAATTTACTATAACAAATTCATATTTTTACCAATCTGAAATTTTTTTCGTAAAAATATTTGTAAATTTTTTTATGAAAAAAAGTTAACAAAAAATTCACACTAATTTTTTACAAAATCTTTTGTATAAAGTATTTTTCACAAAAAAAAATATTATAAAAAATATTTATAAATTTTAAAATTTTGTTAAAAATAATTATTTATGGAGGAGTTATTTGTCAATTAAAATTTAAAAAAGAAACACAAGTTTTATTTCCAAAAATTTTTAACAAATTTAAAAAAATCTCATGAAATATGATAAATTTTAATTTTGAATGTCACAATGTTTATCATAAATAAAAAAAAAACTTCATCTAATTTTTATTATTTATGGATCCTAAATTTTCATAGTACTTCACCCATTAAATGTTTTCTCCACTTTTTTTTTGTCAATTATTTTTTTCTATTTTTTGCTTATTTTAATTATTTTCTTTGTGGAATATCTGTTTATATTTTCTCACTCTCTACAAACACCTCTCTCCTTTATTTTTGTTTTTCTTCTTCAACCCTCTCTTTAATTTCCAAAATCGTTTCTTTTCATTTTCTTGATCACATTGCACCACTGAGCGAATGAAGTGTAGATCAACGTTTAAACAATCATATTTTTTGGTAAAGTAATCATTTTTGTTGTAAGACCCACTTTTTCTGCCCCAATGTTTAAGGGCTTACCTTAATCTGTTGGACCTAAGGCTGACCCATAGGGTGCCCAAAACCCCTAAACCAACCCTAACCCCCTTCATTCTTGCATTTTCCAGAAACTGTTCCCATCCCCTCTCCCTTTGCTGCTATGTGAGCTCTGCTAGGGTTTGGCTCCCACTCTTCATTCAGCTAGAAGAACTCCATTTTATTCCACTGTTTCTAGCTCTCGAATCTACTCTTGGAGCTGTAGTGCTCGTTGGCTTAGGTGTCAGTGTCCTTGGCTAGCATTTTCTAGGTAAGGAAAGTTAGGGTTCTTCAAGTTTTGTAGCATATTGCCTGTTCTGTTGTGATTCGTGTTTCGAATGTCTAGTTGATGTTGTACCTGCATGAAAACTGAGTTGGATATTCCTTGAACTGTGTTTTTGAATGTTGCTCGCGTGAAAAATAGGAGAGACCTGTTAAACTCGCCTAGGCGAGTGTGTCTTTAACTCAAACGAGAAGCTCTCGCCTAAGCGAGGAGCTCTCGCCTAAGCGAGAACAACAGTGGCTCGCACCCTCCTCTGTTTCGAGTTGTCGCCTGAGCGAAGGCCTCTCACCTGAGCGAGAGCAATCTCGCCTGAGCGAGATGAGTTAGCTTGAGCAAGAACTCAAAGTGCCCCTTGTTTGAAATCTCGCCTAGGGGAGAGCTATTAGCTTAAGCGAGGGATCCCTCTCGCCTGAGCGAGAGTTGCTAGCTTGAGCGAGGTTGACAACAATGTGCTTGAAGGATTATATGTTTCCATGTTTACAATTGTTGGTTGCATGATTTGTTTGGTTTGCCCTATTTAAAGCATGAAGGGTGTAAATATGCATGTATTATGTAATTTATGGGAATGGAATTGATGAACTTGGTATGATTTGTGTATGGAACATGATTGGATCGTTGGTTGATTATTGGCATGAGGTTTGGTATGCATGAAAATTCTATGTTTGGTTGGTGAAACATGGCTATGGTATGGTTAGGACGTAATTCCATGAATCTCTTGGTGAGATCTCATGGTGGTGCCTCATGGATTAAGACGTAATTCCATGTCCTTCTTGGTAAGGTTTCGTGGTGGTGCCTCATTATATAATTTAGTAAGGATTAGAGTAAGGATTGCATCCTGAAACTCTAAAGAGTTAGTTAGTCTCACGTAGAGCGTACTGACTCGAGTGCTGGGAGTAGCAAGAGGCCCTAGTCTTTGGCAGAATAATGGCCTTAGATGTTTGAAGGCTAACCTTGTGCGTGGTAGAGTGAAACCCATTGACAATGGCTCTATAGAGCAGTAAAGGCCACCACAAGTGCAAACATCTAGTGAATCCGACTGATTATATGTATCCGGATATTTGAGTCTTAGAGACTTACTTGTTTGCTATCACATGCTTGGTTGGATTATGTATTCTTGGCTGTTAAACTGTATGATCAAATGTATGATAAAATCTTTTTACGCTAGCTTACCCTTTTTGTTTGCTTGTTTGTCTTGTGTGTGATTTTCTCCTTTTGCGATGATCATCAATTTATTGATGGGAGCAGATGTGGGAACCTCTCGTGGTCATTAGGGTGATGGAAACTCCGCTACATAGCTAACTCTTGGGTTGGATTCCCTTGCTCCGAGTACACTTTTAAGACATTGTGGCCTATGTACTGCTTTGCTCTTTGAGCATGTATTTTGAATAACTGTCAATTGTTTTAATCTTGTTCTTCCGTTTATGGCATCGTGGTGTGTCAATAGAAATCTCTCTATTTATTAAGTTTATTTATTAAATAAGATGTTACATTTGTCAATAGAAATCTCTCTATCCTATTTTTTAATTGTTTTTCCTCTGAATATTTAGAGGTTTCATATATTTAATTATAGGAAAAAAAATATTTCAGCTGGTATTTTAGATGTTTCAACTTTTTTTTTTATCAAAAAAAAATATTTTGTTTGGTAAACGGGAAACTTTGACTCAAAAACTTTGACTCAAAGGGAATTCAACTACACTTTAAAATTACTTAAACTCAAACTATAAGGTTGTACTAATTATATACTTACTTTGCAATATATATATATATATATATATATATATATATATATATATATATATATATATATATATATATATATATATATATATATATATATCCGGCCAATGAGATTTCCGAAAACTTAAAATTAAAGTTTATAATAAATATTTTATCTTCAAAAATAAAATAATAAAATATTATTACTTTATTGTATCTAAGTTAGTTATATATTTTTATAAGATTTATGTATTTTGAAAAATAAAATTTATGTAATGTATTTAAGTTATTTTTATTCTTTTTAGTAGAATGCGCTTAATCTTATAATTGTAATTGTAAGACCCCAATTAATAGAATCATTTTACTAATTTAATCTACTAATTTAAAGTTTCAAATTTGTGATTGAGAATATTAGGATAGAATATAACCTATGTTTTACGATATTTCTCATCAGGTATGTGATAATATTTTAAACAAAACATAATTGTATTCTAAATTAGAAAAAATATATAAAATATATAAAACATATTAAATAAAATATATATGAAAAATCCTTTTTATCTACACCACTCTGATGTTATCTCACCACGTCATACATATGTATCTCACTTCAAGCCAAACTCATCACATATCATTAAATTCAATTGAACATTACCAACATATAATTAATTTTCTATTGCATTACCATAATATTCCCTTTCAACATATCCATTTAGCCCATCAGAAAGGAGAAATGCATAACTCAAACCACATACCTCAAATTATAGAAGATTCACGTGTCTATAACAAGTTGTCAAAATTTAAGTTTGATCCAACGATTAACAAAGCAATAATCTAAATTTTCCCTAGATGACTCAGAGTAGGAAAATCCAACACGCCCAGCCAGAGGATTGCTTGCCTAGTGAGAAGACCTCCTCTAAATCTCTTCCAAAATTAAATCTAGCACTTTCTCAGTGAGTGGATGGATCACCTAGTGAGTTTGCATAATGCAGAAGGCATGATAAATTTTTGAATCTATTGCATTAGCTTCAGAAGGTACTTTTCTCCATTTCCACATATCAAAACGAGTGTTTCCATTTAAAGTGTTACCTATTATACTAATAGAATCATACTTATACATCCTTAAATCCAAATCATCATAAAACTAAGTTCACACATCATGATATTAACACAACTCTAATGAATGGTAAATTTGATCTTTTAGCCTCAGGCATTGTTTTCTTTCTCTTTATAAATCACATCCAGTTCCAAACTTATCAAATACACTATCTAAACCTAATTGTGTTAAATTCACTAATCCTAAAAACAAACACATTAATAAATCAAGTATACCACATATGCAAATTCACACTCAGCCAACCAAGATTTGAATCGCTCAGTGAGTATACCCTTGGAACTACTCTTAATAAGCTCACCTAACGAGGAATTATTCGCTTGACGAATCAACTACTCGAACAAAATAAAGAAAAATGTGCCAAACAAGCGCCACTCACTTAGTGACCTAAGCCCCCTAACTTTGCGTTATAACTCGAATTTGGGTTTCGCCTAGCAAGCATATACTCGCCCAATGGTAAAAAATTTATAGAATTTTGCCAATTCGATTTTTGATACTCATCCATTGGGAAACAAGCTCGCCGAGCGAGTCTGCATATCGTAGACACATGATTCTTCATTTACTGATCCTGTTTGTGATTTTTGAGGGTTCCCAAATACCTTAGCTTGCACAATTAATGTAATATAACTTGTTATTCTCAAAGGCCACAACAAAAATAGATTCACGTATAAAGGAAACAAATTCATACATAATTATCATATTATACACATAATAGAATCATGACTCAAGTCAAAACCCCAACTTCAAACCCTAAATTTCTCTTAACAACAAACATTACAAACACACAATCACAATCCAAATTTCATAACATACCAAACATTAATAATCAAACATTTGAATCAAAAAGACAAGATTTGAGTTCTAGATTCCCTTACCTATTATAGGAATTTCTCCTTGGTCTCACAAAAACCCTTAAATGTTAAAATTCACAAAGCATCTAAAAACACAAGAGAGAAATCAATTTTAGAATCTCAAACTTCCATTAGACTCTTTATAATCCTAGAAGAATGCCCAAGGAACACATGCAAAACCAAAAAATTGCACATGAGTATGGATTTTTCTTGACCCAAGAAAAGGGTAGAGTGAAGGACTTACTTTATTTAAGAAAGCTTGGTCAAGATGAAACTCTCTCCCTTTAGTGTAGGATTATACAAAAATGGGTGGAAGGAATTCACAAGAGGAGGAACTCTTCTTCCTTATGGTGATGCTGCTTGAAGATGATGAGAGGAAAAAAAAATTAGAAAAAAGAGGGGAAGAGAAAAATATAGAATGAGAAAGAGAGGGGTGGGTACGATGTTTACAATAATTTCTTTCAAAATAACATATGATATGATTTTAAAAAGTCTAAATTTAAATAAAGTAATAACTACTACTTTCACGTATTTTTAAGAATAATTAATTGAATATTCTATTTTGATACATAAAAATAAATAATTCTACAAATTTAAAATATATTATTAACAAATAAAAAAAACCTTTACATATGATTGCGGAAATTGAATGACATTGATATAATTGCAATAATTAAAAGACCTTAATTTTTATCTTTTTAATTACTCTTTCAATAGAAAAGGAAAAAAAATAACTTAAACTATTCGATGATACACACATTTTCAAGTTGTTATTGACATTTATAATTTAAACTCTTCTACTTAATGAATTTGGTTTTAATGAAACAAGTTATTACCACTTAAAATAAGATAAAATAATTTATATTATTTACTTTTACTCTGAAAATAACTATATATAGTTGTTTACGTGTGCAAGACAATGAAGATAGTTTAACCTTAGAAAGTGATTTACCTTTGAGTCTTATTTATTATCATTACAAAATATAAAAACAAGGGAAGTTTTCTTCTTTAAAGCTTGAATGACAATCCTGATTCAAATCCATTTCTAGTATACATATTTTGTCATCAATGATTTTACTTGTAATGATAGTAGTTGAAATAATACTTGCTCAAAGATTGTTTGTCTAACTAGTGTTTCTTAGAAGCATTATAGGTACACTTTTTACTTTCAATTTAACCTAAACATTTTATTAAAAAACTTTGATGTGAATTATTGGCCTTGAATTTGTGGTCTTCATCTAATTGGCCAAGTGTATTTGAATTTAAATAAGCACTTTTTTCTTTTATATATGCAATTGTAGGATAAAATATTGTTCCAACCTAAAAAATTCTAGGAGACATTATATTGTGCAAAATATCTGGATTCATTGATTTCAGAGAAAAGATCTTGTGATATGTAATATTGCTTTCACTATTTTCATTTAAATTCACGTCTTCATCCTCAATGTTGAAAATTCAATCAACAATTTTTTATGTCTCAAATTTTCATTTACTTTTGTGATGTTTAATCTCATGCTTTGTGAACCTTGAAAACTTTGCAATATTTTATCATTGAAAATAATTTATTGGTGACTTGACTACATCACATCTAGATTCCCTTGTGACAATAGACAAAGTTAGTCTAAAATCATATTTCAAATAACAATTTTATCACTAAATGATTAATTATTGTTAGTGCTTCGTCATTTATAATTAATTTGTTTTTCATCAATATATCAAGTAGGTACAATTAAAATTATAATAATTCATACATTAAACAAAAATTTTCTACATTAAAAAAAGTTGAAAAAAAAATCTACAACTCTTATTTTATATAAAAAAAAGTATATATTCAAAGTTATTAGTACACATTATAAACAGACGTTGATTCTAATGTTTAAATTGATTTTAAAAATGATTAAAAATATTTATTAATATTATATTTAAAAACAATATTTTATAGTTATTGTTTTTATTTTTTTTTCTAAATAATTCTTCATAAACTATTTCTTAAAATTTATAATTAAATTATAAAAATATGAAATAAGAATTATATTTTTACTAAATTCACAAATGTTTTTCTTATTATTATTTTTTGAATAAAAACATATTCCTCTATATGTTTAAAATATTTTAAAGCATTCTTTTGCATTTTTTTAAAGTATTCAGTCAATAGTGTTATATATATTGATATGCTAGGAGATAAAATATTTAGGTGTACATTTTTTAAGAAAATTATAATATATTTATCATTTTATTTTATTTTTAAGATGTACTTATGTATATATTGTGATAAATAATAAAAGATTATATATGTAAAACAACATTTTGGATAAATTGTAATAAATAATAAAAGATTATATAATTATTTTTTGAAGTGGTTTTTATATATTAATTAGGGTTATATATGGGTTTTTTTTGTCATAGTAGGATAATTTGAAACGTAATTTCCCAAACTAGTGCACTTTTTTTCAAAATTCTCAATGGAGGTAAGTCGTGAGAGCATAGGACGACTTTCTCTTGAGAAAGTCATGTGAATATGGGACGACTTCATTTAAGTAGAGCTGAAGTCATACCAAATTAAATCGATTTTTGATAGAAGTTGTCAAAGTCTGAGACGACTTCACTTAAGTTAATTACGCTCAACCGACCAAAGTCTTGACATAATGGCACGACGTCAATTACAAGGAAAGTCTTGTCATAATGATACGACTTTAGCTTATTGGGCTATAAGGAAAGTCTTGCCATAATGACACAACTTTAGTGTTAATTAGATAGAAGCAACATGTCTCCATAATGGTAAGACTTTTGTTGAATCAATATGTGATACTTCACTTATAACATATTATTGTAAATAATTTTTTTAGTTGCTTCTGATAATATTAAATTGAATAAAGAAGTTAAAATTTTATTGTATGTAAAATATACAATAATAAAATAGATATAAAAAGGTAAAGAAAAGAAAAAGTTTTCTTAATAAGAAATATATGAAATCCAATATTTTTTTGGATGATATATATTAAAATAAAAGTGAACAACAAAGTTGGTAAATTATCATCAACAAAATCATCATGAACATTTTTAACTACTTATATGCATTATTATTTAACTAATTGATATCACTAAAAAAATATTTAATTTTTATTCAGCCAACTGAAGTCGTCCGAATATGGTATGACTTCTTCATTATCAATGTAAAGGTAAAGTCTCTCTAATATGATACGACTTATTATTATCAATTTAATACTGAAGTCTTGTCATATTAGCACTACTTTGCTTAGAAAGTTAATCAAAGTCGTCTCTATTTGGCACGACTTCTTGACAACAAAGAAGTCTTGCCATTTTGACACGACTTTAGGTCATTTTAATTAAAGTCGTCTTATATTGGCACGACTTACCCTTCGTTGGAATTTTTAAAATTTCTGCACCACCATTATGGAAAAAAAAACTTTAAATATGTTTTTAATCCTTAAACTTTGATGCGAAATTGAAATTCGTCCGTGTCCTAAATTTAGAAGAATTTGTCCTCCCTAAACTTTATAAATGAATAGAAATAGTTTTACACGTCAAAAACATTTAACTTAATTGTGTTAAAAAGATTATAACCATTCATTTCTAAAGTTTGAGGGCAAATTGTATCAAATTCAGATAAGGATAAATTCATTTTTGCATCAAAGTTTAAGCAAAAACAACATATTTAACCCTAATATTTTAAAATATATATTTATTAAATGCAACAAAATTATTTTGATTTTTTTTATTGAAAACTTATTGGGTAAAATGTTCTTCATAAAGTGAATTTAAATGTTATTATTTTACTATATGAAAATAATTTTAATATTTGCATGCTAATAGTAATATAAACTATTTGGTAAATTAAATTTAAATTTTACTTTCTAATTTAAATTTAAAGTTAGTTGATAGAAATTAAAAATGCTATAATAAAAATATAAAATATATATAAGTATCATTTCAAATTAATTGTTCACTCTATTAATCTTTTACATATATTATTTATGTATATGTTTAATTTATATATAAATTTATTAAAAAACTAAATTTTAATTATATAATAATTTTGAATAAATAATATTATATCTATTGCAAGAACATAGAAAATGATTTTAGAGCGTTGATGATTTTCGTAAAAGAGATAACACTATAATATATTAGAAATAAAAAGTTAATTGAACTTCATTTTTTTTTTATAAAACTACCTTCTTTCTAGAAATGACTTTAGTCCTTATTTGATTGAAGATCATAGACCATAAGATTGCTCTTTGTGAGAAACTCTGCAACACCCACCGATTGAAAGTTAAATAAAGTAAGTTCATATTTTGTTCCTTTTTAGGCATTTTGGGTCTTGAATTGCATGTAAACTCTAGAGATGTGCATGTGATTCAAGGTTGCTCTTAGTGGATCTTTATTGCTCTTTGAGCATGATGTTACCCTTAGAACTCTAATAGGGGTATTGATAAGTTGATTAAGTGATCATGTGTGTGAGGAGATGTAGATAGCCTCAGTGTGTGAGGAGATGTAGATAGCCTCAGTGTGTGAAAGGGGCTTTCTCATCTAAGGTGAGGGAAACTAAAATTGTAGCTATCATATGTGATTTTCGTTTTAATTGATTGAGTGTGCATTATGATTATGATTTATAGCCTGATATGTAATCTGTATTTTGAAAAGAGTTGGTTGGATTACATGTGAATTGATTTGGTGGGCTACGGTCTTCGATATGAAATTGTGAATTTTTTTCTTGGAGTGAATTGGGTGTTTCAATATGAAATTGGCATGCTATTAAATTTGTATGAAGCATCAATTGGACATTTTGTTTGGTTTGGTAATGTCAAATTGAAAGATAATGTTGTCTGCGTTATGCAGACTAATTGGGTAAACCCTATTTTTGATGGGCGACATCCAAATATGAATTTGGTAAAGGGACTGATAAATCCCTAATATTTAGATTTTTTCTTTGCCAATTACATTATTTTGGGTAGGTTTAAGTGGTTAATTAGGAGTATTTAGTCTAGAATTAGTTTAGCTTGGTTTCTAGTCTAGTTTTGTAAAAGTTGCTTAATTAGGTGCTTTTAATGCTTTATTAGTGTACTCCTTAGAAGTGTTATTAGTTGGTTCAATTTAGCATGCATTTTAGGTTCATAAATCTATAGTGGCATGTTAATGTAAGTCCTAGTTTTATAGATAGACTTAGAAATAGAATTTTCTCTAGTTTTAGGAGTCTTTAGAAGTAGTTTGGTATAACTAACATTGTTTTCTTAGATTTTAGAGTGAAATAAATAAGGAAGACCTAGAATCTCATCTCAAAATTTAGAGAAGCCATAAAGTACAATTGATCTAACCAATTTGCTCATATTTGACAGAGTTGAGTTTTTGGTGCAATTATTGACCAAAGTTTGACCAAGAGTTGACTTTTTGAATTTCAATTCCAAATGAGATGGCAACTTTTGGGAAAGTTTCAGCGTATTGAAACAAACTTGTTCTGACTTTGAGATGGTTGAAACATGGTCCATTTATGCATAACACTCTTAAATCTCATTTTTGCATGTTTAGCTCTTTTAGGTGCATTGTAGGCATATCATAATTTGGTTTTGTGAATGCTAACTTGTTCTTTTAAGGGGAAGTATAGTCAGAGGTTCAGATTGTAGTTGTTAAAATGGATTTGAGGGCAAAATCTGCTATTGTGGTGAGAAATGAAGTGGAACTAAAACCCATACAAGCCTAATTTGAAGGAAAACCTTTGAGTGAATGAGTTGGGAGCTGCTATGAGCCAGCTGGACTCAAGCAATTGCTACATCAGGTCGTGGACGTGGAAACATCACCAAACATGAGCAAGTGAACTAGAGTAAGCTAGCACCTGCCACCCAAGTTCCAAGTGGAAATTGCAAAGTAGATAAACACATTTTGTGGTAGTTGGTAGCTAATGAAACTTGTACAACAAGTAACAAGTGCTGGTTCACGATTTTTAAGTTCAATTCTCGTTTGCATCTTCATTGTGAGCTTATACACGTCGTTTCTGAACCATTTGAATATCCAATTCATCATTCACTACATCCAATTTTGCATTCATGCGTTAATTCATTTTTACTGTTAATTAGGGTTCTTGATGTAGGATTTTGAGTTCTACTTGATCATTTTGAGTGATTCTTATTCGTATACTCAATGGAGATTGTTTCTAACAATTCTGCATTTTTACATTTGCATTTCATGCATTGTGAATCAATTTTGAATGTTGCCTGGACATTCACAGATGAATACCTCTTGAGATTTTTTCCAAACTTTTGAATTCTGCATATTTGCATTCTTAGTTCGTTATATTGATTCAATTGAGTTTTAATTAGGTGTTAGGGGTGTTCTGTATGCTCAATTCGAATTTAGGATCATGGCATTTCATATTCACACATCCATAGCCTTGGTTAGTTTTAGCATTGTCAAACACTTTAGGTGCATTGATTTCATTTAGACATTTCATCAAACAATTGCATTTTTTCATATTCATAGCATTTTAAGTTTGTTTTGATTTCAATTCAAGCATATTTTGATAAATTTACTCGTTTCCACAAGATAATATCACTAAATCAATCATTTGCAATTGCTTATCTATCGGATTGATCCTTGGTTGACCACTATACTATATTAGTTAGTTTGATTGAATCTCTAGGCAGCAAAAGGTTTATCAGGGATAGGGGGAAGTCTACTCACTAGGCGAGCACACATTCACTAAGCAAATGCCGAATTTGATTTAAGGTCAAGATTCAGGAGGATTGGGCCTCGCTAGGCGAGTTTGTCTCGCTAGGCAAATTATTCATAATTTGGTCCTAGTACTGGACTCGCTAAGCAATACATTTAGTCACTGGGCAAGTAAACCTCTAAGGGCTACTCGTTGAGCGAGTGTATACGGTCGTTGGGCGAGTTTGGGAATTTCGGGTTTGAATGATTTGAGGAGCTAATTCAAGTGATTTATGTGAATAATTCAAGGAGACTTTCTATGGTTATATATGTATGGTATATCTATGTTGAGTTGAACTTTTGTGGTCATATGATTCCTAAGCAGGAGAGGTATGATATATTAGTCTAATGCTATGCATTCTCTATGGACATTCAATGGAAGATATCCTTATACTTAACTAGACTTACAAACTCACACAGAGGAGGGAATCTAGGGGGTGAAGAGGGAAGGAGATTCCTATAGCTGGTCTTGGAGTCGAGGACTCCATTTTCTAAGGCTATAAGTGAGCTTACTTTGTGATAAGGGAGGAGAACCAAGTATCATTACTAGAATTTGTAACACTGAGGATTTCACTTTACATGGCAAAGCAAAGCTTCTAGAGTTCTAGTGGATGCATTAATCCCGATAATTGATTATAGGTAATATATGTGTGAATGGATTAGAATTGTTTTATGATTATGAAGTGAATATTTGGTATTTTGATTTACCTATATATTTATATACTTATTATATATGAATATTTAAGTTATCATTAGCTTACCCTCCTCGTTTATGGATTGTTTGTGTCTTTTTTGAATTGATCGCTTCTATGAGCAGATGGAATTTAGATGGTGATGTTTTTGGCTAGTAGGTTAAGGGAAGTGTTTTGGGAATCTTTCAGAGATATGTACAAAACTATATGGTGTGGTGTAATTAAATAGTCTTGTATTTTGAAATTTTTTGATAATTAAATGTATTTTAGAAGACTTAAATGTTTTGACAAGACTATATTACACTTTATTGTATGATTTTGTATATTTCTCTCATCCATATGGCCAGGTTTGCTTAATACTAATTTTGTAGGAACTCAAGAGAGTATAAGTAATTTATTTTCTTGGGTTGTTACATTTTTGAATCAGATCAATTTTGTTCTATGGTGACCTGTGTCTTGGGTCTGTGATGCTTAAGTTTGAATGTTATGAAAGATTAAAGGTTAATAAATAGAGTGTTAAGTTTAGGTTATTATTGTATTGTCTTTCCTTGTGTGAACAAAAGCTATGGCACGTAGGCCACCAACCCCTCCACCTTTTCCCTCATTAGACATGCATGTTTTGACAAGGGCAATTGAGTCTATAGATGCGTCTTTGAAACAACAAAGTGCATCCATGGCACAACAACATCATGTCGCTTTACAACCGGTGGAGGTAGCGAGGCAAGCAGCTAAAGCCTCTCAACAAAAACATATTGCTGCTATAACAGATGGAGGCCAATATGGCTACAATTGGAGCTTTTCAACCCTAAAGCTCTCGGCAACCTGAATGAAGTTTGGAGAACTCTCTGAAGCATAGTCCTAAGCACTTTGATGAAAAAACAAACCTATATGAGGTAGACCAATGGATGAATGACCTAGAGATAGTGTTTGATGTTAAGAGGTGCCATGGGGAAGTAGTCTAACTTACACCGTGTACATGATATCACGGGAAGTTGAACATTAGTGAGAGAGCATGGAGCTAATCATGGAAGAGAAAGGGGAGGCCATCCCTTGGGAGAGTTTCAAGAAGAAGTTTTTGGAGAAGGACTATTAGAGACTTCCTTGCTCTAATAAAGAAGGATAAAGTTGTGAAGAAGTTGAAGAATGGAGGTAGGGTGCAAAAACCATAGGTGGTAATCCTTCTTAGCATCAACAACAGAAGGGTTTGCGATGTTTTAGATGTGAAGGACCTCATGTCATCCGTGAGTGCCATCAGATGGTGAATTTTAAGAGATTAAATGCATGTGGACATGAAGGGCATTATGAGAAGGACTGTATTAATAATAGGAGATCAGGAGCACCTTCAATGGCACATGATATCAACAACAACAATTTTCTTGAGATTTAAATGAAGAACAAGATAAGGGAGAGAGTTTCCATTATTTTCATGCTAAAATATTACTCAAGTTTATCCACTCTCTGAAAAACCTACTAATATAGCTTGATTTCACTTGACTTAAGTGAAATCAATCAATTGAATAACAATTCAATTGATTGAATAAATTCATACCAGAACTATATGCAGCGAGCCTTTTAACCTGTTAAAACCCTTTTTAACAGATTGAAAAGGACTAGCGCAAGACAAAAGACATCTAGACACATACGTCATATAGTCTAGAAATTGAGTCCAATCATCAATCTTTGAGATCTTCATGTTTATTCCAAATGCAGTAGACCTCAAGCTTGATCATCAATGAATCTCATCAATTCTTCATCAATTACACATGATCTCGTGAATTTGCTTCATCAAATCCATGCACTAAGGTCAATTGTGCTAACATGCTGGTCAAAGAGCAACATTATTATCTTAATGAATCTCTATCTTTTGTGTGTGCTGAGTGCCTTGTGATTGTAGATGGACAAAGGTTTAAGATCAATTTGATCTGTTTACCTCTATAAGATCTTGATATAACCTTATCAATGGATTGGTTATTTGCCAATCATGTTCTTATAGATTGTGATTAGAAAAAGAGTGTTGTTTACATACTCAAGGGAGTTAGAGGTGTTCTCCACACAATAAGTTTTGGAAGAGTTGAAGAGAGCTTTAACTTGTTATGTGGTCTTAACGAAGATGGAAGTTGAACAAGATAAAGGGCACAATCAAATTGTTGCGGTTGAAAAGTATATGGACGTATTTTAGATGAATTGTTTGGGTTGCGTCCTAAGTTGGAAGTTTAATTCTCCACAGACCTGGTGCTAGGAGTTGAACAATGTCATCAGCTCCATACAAAGTGGCTTTTATTGAGCTAGCGGAGTTGAAGAAGCAATTAAAAGAGTTGTTGGAAAACAAATGCTTTAGGCTAAGAGTATCACCACGGAGAACATTGATGTTACTAAATAAGAAGAAAGATGGCAACTCTAAGCTTTGTGTGGATTATAAGTAGTTGGACAAGCTCACCACCAAGAAAAAATATCCTTTACGAAGGATAAATGACTTGATGGATGAGTTGCATGGAGTAGTGGTATTTTCCAAGATAGATTTGAGATTGGGCTACTATGAAATCCTTATAAAGTCTGAAGATGTGCAGAAAATGAATTTTAGGTTGAACTATGGGCACTGTGAGTATGTTGTGATACCTTTTGGAGTGACAAATACATTGACTCTATTCATGGACTATATGAATAGGATCTTCATACCTTTCTTAGATAAGTTTGTTGTGGTATTCACCAGTGACATTCTTATATACTCCATGACTCAAGAGGAACATGGAGACCATTTGAGGACAATGATTAGCATCTTAAAAGAGAAATAGTTTACGCCAAACTGTCCAAATGTGAGTTTTGGATGAGAGAGGTGCAATTCTTAGGGCATGTGATATCAATTTAGGGGATGTCTATTGATCCGACTAAGGTAGAGGCAATGTTGTAGTGGAAGATACCTAAGAATGCATTAAAGATAAGAAGCTTTGTGAGATTAGTTGGTTACTACATGAGATTCATTGAGGGATTCTCCAACATAGTAACATTTGACATATTTAACCCATAAAAGACTAACCGTTTGCTTGGACAAAAAAAATGCGAAAAGAGTTTCCAAGAACTCAAGAGAAGGTTTGTGAGTATTGAAATAGGTAATTAGCCCAGAAGTGGTGGTTTGAATTGACTTTATAAAACTTTGGTTACTTTTGAAAACCGAAAACACCTTTAAATTGAATTAAATCAACCACGAGATGAATATTCAATTGCTACTGGATCGCAACTTTTAATCGATTAAAAATAGGGACAATAGGCTTATTTCATTAGACAATTAACATATTAAAAACCATTCAACAGATTAAAAGACACCAACAAGACCCTAAACATCTATATAATTCGAAATGGTCTATACAATGAGCACCAATCTTCAAGCTTTGTGTTCTTCATGTGAAACTCAGATTCAACACACACTACAAACTTGATCAACACGTGAATCTTAAAGTTTTCATGTCTTCATCAATTTACCATGGATTTATCACGTTCCAATGCAATGACTTCACATATCTTCATCAAATCTTCAAGCATCAAATCATCAAACCATTTGTGCTAACAATCTCCCCCTATGAAGCCAACTTCCATTAACTTTTAATCAATCTCTATTGAATTGATGAAGCACCTCTATTTAATTTATGAAATAACATCTTCCATTTGTTGTTAAGCTTGTGAATCTGAAAAATATATCCTAAAGCAGAACACACAAGATAACAAACACACATAAATGCACATGCTCATCCTATCACTAGTATGGGTTTTCATATAGAATCTAGTTTTTCAATTTCTTAATTCAATCCTCATCAATATTTCTCCCCCTATGCATTCATCAAACTGAAGTAGAGAAATTAAGAACACAAATAAAGGAAAATATTTCATTAATCATAACACACGATACATGGGATAAGGACTAAAACAGAGAGAAAAAAACATAAAACTTGATACATTCAACAGACTAAAAAATTAAAACAATGGACTAAATAACAAACAAAACTCATGAAAGAACAATACAACACCAACAATGTAATGCATGATCCCAAAGGCCAACAAACTTAGTCATCATAAGGATTGTTTCTGGTATGGAATGATGTCAATAGATCATGAATGCCATGAATTTGGTCGTCTAGGTCATCAAACCTCTCATTGAAAAAGGTGTGATGTGCATCTTGAGACACATTGAGTTCATGGAATTGATGAAGAACTATCCTCTCAAGCTGGGAAAACAAGGGCCTTTGTCTTCTAGAAAGTTGTAAGGGAAAATTTCCATTGTTCTAGCAGTGGGTTCTTCTTCTTCGTCTTGATTTGCCCTACTAGGGCAAACATTATGGTCATTGGCACCACCAACTGCAACACAACCCGTGCCTCTTGCAGTCCAATATTCATTGAACTTGGAGACAAACACCATATAAAGAAGCCTGAAATCCGTGAGCCTCTTGGCCTTCACCATGTGATCACGAAGCACAAAAATCCAAACCACTTGCACATTGTTTTGGATGCAATACATGACAATCAAGTATCCCTCATTCAAGGTAGAGTTGTTACTTCCACGTGGGACTATGATTTTGGTGATCATCATAGCAAGGAGTCTCTCATCCACCTTGAGACAACCAACATGGAAGGCTTTGATCTCAATGCCAAGATTCCTCAAACATTGCCCATAGTATTGTGTAAGACCCGTGAAAATTAATTAATTAAATAATTAATTAATTAATAAATGCGGATAGTGAGAGCCTTTATAACATTAAATATTGATTGATGTGACGTGAAAAAGTACTAGCACAAGTGATTGAGAGTACTTAATTGTGTGAGAGGGTTTGGGTTCAAGTTCTAGGTATGCCATTTGTGTGTTATTTAATTATTACTGTTTTTTTTATAATATGCTAGAGCATGTTGAGTGATAATATAATCATAAAATTATAATAATCATTATGAAACATGATTAGTTGAATTGGTTATGCGCTTGAATGCTGACTAAGTGGTCATGGGTTCAAACCTTGGTAGGATCAAATTAGGCTTTCTTTTTGTCAATTTTGCTTTTGGCATGAATGTGAAAGGGTTGAGAAAACCCTAGCAGAATGGGCAGCCAAGGGTCCTAAATGCAACACAATTATTATTATTATTATTATTAATTTTATTACTTTTATTATTATTATTATTATTATTTATATATTGTTATTACTAGTTATTATTATTATAATTTTTATTTTTATTTTTATTATTATTTATATATTATTATTTTTTATTATTATCTTATTATTATCAGTATTATTTTATTTTCTATTATTATTAATATTTTATTATTATTATTATTTTATTATTATTATTATTTATTTTATTATTATTTTTACTATTATTATTATATAATGATTATTTATTATTATTATTATTATTATTATTTATATTATTATTGTTTATATATTACTATTATTAGTTATTACTATTATTATTTTTATTATTATTACTATTATTATTATTATTATTACTATTATTATTATTATTATTTTACAACTATTATGAATATTTTATTTTATTATTATTTTTCTTATTATTATTATTCCTATTATTATTACTTTTATTTTATTATTATTTTATTATTATCAATTTTTTTTATGATTTTATTGTCATTATTGTTGTTTTATTATTATTGCTTTATTTTGTTATTATTATTATTACTTTGATATTATTGTTTTAACTTATTAGTATTATTGTTTCCTTTTATTTTATTTTATTATTGTTTTCATTATTATTATTATTATTGTTTTGTTTTGTTTTTAATTTTATCATTATTATTGTTGTTGTTGTTGTTGTCAGTTTTATTATTATCATTATTATTGTTTTATTGTCCGTGCGATATTTTGGGGTAATAGTTATGTATTCTTCCTGCTTTTGTATATTGTTTGGTTGTTCAACATTGTGTTGGACTATGATCCAGTCATGTGATTATGACTGGATAAGCATATTTCATGTTATGGATCGTATGTATAGTGTTTGGGGTTCTTTGGAACTTGCTTCAAAGTGCCAAAAACCAGTAGTAGTGATGCTACTGGTGTGGCGCCTAGCGGCTTGGAGTGTGTTGACTGGCGGCTTAGGGTGTGCTGCTAGGTGATAAAGGAAAACTAGAGAAGCTTGAAATGCATGGCGCCTAGCGGAAAATATGATCCTGCCAAGCGAAAAAGATCTGGTAAAGACTTTGGATAGTGCGTGGCGCCTAGCGGTGAGGAGTGTCTCGCCAAGCGATAACTGCAGGCATGGGCATCAGAGGCGCGTTTGCGCCTGGCGTACGCGTCCCCTGCCAGGCGGTCTGGAAGTGGCAGCGCTTGGCACTAAGTGACCTGCGCCACGCGATTCTTGCTGCAGCAACATTGAGTTGCTGGCTTTATGTGCGTGTTCTACGAGGCTTCTATGACACCTCAAAGGTCGGCTTGCTGGTGTTCCTTGAGTTGTGGCTCAGAACGTATCCCTTGAGTTGAGCTCGGGATAGGGATTAAGCATGTGGTATTCCTTGAGTTGTGGCTCGGAATAACATCTCTTGAGTTGTGGCTCGGGACGGCGGATGAACACGAGGAACTCTTGAGTTATGGCTTGGGTTGGCGAGTGTTGCCGGTGTGAGTGTGCTAGTTGTGGCCAGTATGGATGGGTCCAAATAGATTGCACTCCTCAATACTTAGCTGACGAGTTTGGTAGTCTTGGGACGTTACGAACTATGTTCATATTGGGAACTCCACCTGACATTACGGTGTGTGATCCGTAGCATGGTTTCCCGCATGTGCTCTATCAGTTATGGCCGATAGGTATAACATCAAGACATCTTGAGGTAATTCCTAGAAGAAGTAGAACACGGTTCACATGGTTGTGGCCATGTGGTGTGAAATCAAAGGATGGAAGTCCTTTGTTGTGATTGAGCGATGTATATAAATGTGTTATGTATGTATATGATTTATTCTATTAGCTCACCCTATCTACTTGTGTTTGGCGATGATCGTGTAAGTGGTACACGGGAGCAGATGATGTTGAAGGTGGATTCAGTGAGGCTTGGCGACGGAGCGGGGATAGCTTGAGAGTTTTTATGATTTATGGCTTTAAAATAAATTGTAAACACTATGGATGTTTTATATTATTTTGAGTTCTATAAATTATGGAATTTTGGACTATTCATAGATTTAATAAAGTTTTAAATTTCCCGCATTTTGGGGAAATGATGCTTTAATAAATGAATCTAACATAATATTTCTTTACTTTTTATGTAAAATTCGTAATATCTTGACGGGATATTACATTTGGGGTTAGAGCAATGGTTTTCAAAAGATTTTTGGGCCTTGGGGAGTGAGCTTGACGCGTTTCGTTTGTAACTTGTGTGTTGTAGTTAAGTTCTAGTGCTTAACCCTATATGTCTAAGCTTAGTAACAATGTCCTTGCCGGGTTTTGATGAGCAGGCAAAGAATGTTGCTTGTGAGACTTAGGAAAAATTGACGCTCTTACCGGGTTTTGGTGAACAGGTAAGGGTGGGTCTCTTGTCGGGTTTTGTTGAACAGACAAGAGTTGTGTTTGTGCGGCTTAGGGAAAACAACACTCTTGCTGGGTTTTAGTGAGCAGGCAAGGGTTGTTGTTTGTGAGTCTCAGGATAGGCAACACTCTTACCGAGTTTTGGTGAGCAGGTAATGGTGATACTCTTGTTGAGTTTTGATGAGCAGGCAAGAGTTGACGCTTACGGGTCTGAGTAGAAGCAGCGCTCTTACTGGGTTTTGGTGAGCAGATAAGAGTGGTACTCTTGCTGGGTTTTGGTAAGCAAGGGTAGTTGCTTATAAGACCTAAGGAAAGTAATGCTCTTACTAGGTTTTGGCGAGCAGGTAAGGGGTATTACTTGTCTTTCCCGATGCGTTGGTGCGCAAGGGGAGAAGTTCTTTCCAAGAAGCATTGGTGCACAGGGAAAGGAACTTGTGAACTGAAAGTATTAAGAACAGAACATGTCTTGGTAGAGTGATGATGGTGCACACTCATGACTATATCTGAGATAGTTTCCTTTCTTAATTGTAAAGGTTTTGGTAAAAGAGAGAAAGGTGATAGGTTGAGTTTGTCTCCTATACCTTTCTTGTTATGTTTGCGTTTTTTGTGATATGTGTGTGTTATCTATATTGGCTGACTATAGAATCAAGGTCAAACTCAATCTGTTTGCTTTGCAAGGGTTAGGTAGGGCCTTTAAGAAAATCTCTTGATCGGAGATGCGAGTATGAATAAGGATATCTCGGTAGGCAAGGAAAGCTAAGTTGGTTTGATGAGCCTAAGAGCGACGTTAGAACCCAAAAGCAATGTGTTAGGCAAGGGGATCTTCAAGAATGAGTTCTTGGAACTAATACCACAAGTTATGCGAGAGGAATTGAATTCAAAGGTTAGAATAAGGAGAGGTGTTCAAACGTATACTGGTGTCGCGAAGTTGGGAAGTTAAATTGGTACTACTTCCTAGCATAGGTCTAAAGTCAGAGGTAGTAAGTGGTGAAAAGTATGAAGCGAAGGTTAAAACAAAAAGGGTAGAGACTAAGAGGGATAATCTCAAGTTAAAGGTAAGTTGAGGCAGAGCTCGAATTATTAAATCGAAAAGGGAGAAGTATTCTCATATGGTGGTCTACTGGGGATCAAACGATTCAACTCGATATTAACTGGAATCGACCCCTTTTTAAGATTGTGGCAGAAACGCAAGGAAAATTGGTTATTCCCTACTTTCATTCCCGAGCGAGGGGATACCAACAAAGTGGCGTCGATGAAACAAAGGAGATAAATTGACCGTGGAGTACAATTTGTTGATCAAGAGGAAAGGAGGGGGGCATAACGTCATGACAATCCGAGTCGGCCAACAAGGATGGATGAAATATAAAGGCAAGGAATTGTAGTTGTGAAAGACCTCTTAGACGCATTGCCGGAGCAGGTGCTAGAATTTCCATCTAAGGGCGATGGTGTTCACTACGACGTTGATGTGTGAAGCAGAACCAAGAGAAATTGTCTCTAATGGGATAGTTTCTACTGAGGGTGTGAAATTAAAGAAGCCGATTGAGGAGTTATAGGAGAGGTAGCGGTGTAGACTCAATGAAATCGTCACAATAACAAGTGATAGATCTTGCAAGGGAGGTAATGATATGTTAAACCATTCAGGGTATAACCGGGTAAGGAGGAGCGTAGAGTTGAACAAAACGAAATGAACAGGAGAAGAAAGAGAAGTGGGTGAAACAAGATCTCAAAGACATAATGATAAAGACTCAATGTAAACACCAGAAGGATTGCAAGACTTAATGGATCGCTAAGGAGAAGTCAGAGAGTAAACCATACAAGTGAAGTATTGGCAAAGGCAGAACTGGTACCGTAAGGGGCATTGGATGGTAAGAGAGGTAGAATACAATGGTATGGGTATTAGGATTGTGAGTCAATGACTATTGGACTGAGTTGCTACAATCGACAAAATTAAAGGTTATTTTAATCCAGGATTGGATGCGTGCGTTATAGAACAAACATAAGCTATACGCAGGTAAGAGGAGGAGGACGTTGGAGTTGAGGCTGGAGAGCATGGGATTCTTAGCGTTACTCCAACTATTGGTATTGGAAGAGCGATCAAACTAAGGAAGCTCACTCCGAAATTCATCGGATTATACCAGATCACAAGGAGGATAGGTCCAGCAGCATACGGGAGTCCTTTGTCACAGCATCAGACAAACTTACTAAATGGTTTTCATGTGTCACCATTGAGGAAGTCTTATCCTCACCTATTTCTTGGTAAGTCCTATTTTTGAGGATGAAAACTTTTAAGGTAGGGGGAATGTAAGACCCGTCAAAAGTAATTAATTAAATAAATAATTAATTAATAAATGCGGGTAGTGGGAGCCTTTATGAAATTAAATATTGATTTATGTGATGTGGAAAAGTACTAGCATAAGTGGTTGATAGTACTTAATTGTGTGAGAGGGTTTGGGTTTAAGTTCTAGGTATTCCATTTGTGTGTTATTTAATTATTACTATTTTTTTAATAATATGCTAGAGCATGTTGAGTGATAATATAATCATAAAATTATATTAATCATCGTGAAACATGATTAGTTGAATTGGTTATGCACTTGAATGGTGACTAAGTGGTCATGGGTTCAAACCTTGGTAGGATCAAATTAGGCTTTCTTTTTGTCAATTTTGCTTTTGGCATGAATGTGAAAGGGTTGAGAAAACCCTAGCCAAGGAAGGGGCAAAGGAGCTGCATTGAGGAGTCAAAGGAAGATCATTGGTGATCAAGGGGGAACTCACAACAATTCCAAATAATCAAGTTAGGGGAGCTACCATTTCCTTTTTTAATGATATTGTATGCAATTGCATTATATATTGATGAATGAAAGCCTTCTCCTGAGTCAAAATTCTTTTATCGTTTAACCTCTTGATGTTTGTTGTATGTGATTTTAGAGAGGGTATAGGTATGCTTGTGGTTTCCATTGTATTGGGTACTGTGACTCCATCACTACTATGATTATTATGATTCTTCTTCTTTTTTTATGACTTCCCGAGATGTTGAAAGTTTTTCTCCTAAATGCGACACAATTATTATAATTGTTATTATTATTATTATTATTATTATTATTTATATATTATTATTTATATATTATTATTTATTATTATTATCTTATTATTACAATTTTTATTATTATTACTATTATTATTATTATTATTATTATTATTTATTTTATTATTATTATTATTATAATTATTATTTATTATTATAATTATTACTATTATTATTATAATTATTATTTCTATTATTTCTATTATTTTATTATTATTATTTATATATTGTTATTACAAGTTATTATTATTATAATTATTATTTTTATTATTATTATTATGATTATTATTTATATATTATTATTATTATTTATTATTTTTATCTTTTTATTATTATTATTTTATGTACTAATATTATTATTATTATTATTTTATGTACTAATATTATTATTATTTATATTTTATTATTATTTGTTATTATTATTATTATTTTTATTATTATTACTATTATTATTATTATTATTATTTTACAATTATTATGAATATTTTATTTTATAATTATTTTTATTATTATTTTATTCCTATTACTATTACTTTTATTTTATTTTATTTTATTATTATGAGTTTTTTTATTTTTTTTATGATTTTATTATCATTATTATTGTTTTATTATTATTGCTTTATTTTGTTATTATTATTATTACTTTCTTATTATTGTTTTAACTTATTAGTATTATTGTTTTATTATTATTGTTTCATTTTATTTTATTTTATTATTGTTTTTATTATTATTATTATTATTATTATTATTGTTTTGTTTTATTTTTATTATTATTATTATTGTTGTTGTTAGTTTTATTATTATCATTATTATTGTTTTACTGCCCGTGCGATATTTTGGGGCAATAGTTATGTATTCTTCATGCTTTTGTATATTGTTTGGTTGTTCAGCATTGTGTTGGACTATGATCCAGTCATGTGATTATGACTGGATAAGCATATTTCATGTTATGGATTGTGTATCGGCAAAGGCTGGGGGACTGGTGTACTGGACCTGGTCAACTTAACCATATAAATGACAACCCTTACATATATGCCGGAAACAACCCAAGTACACGACTTGGGCCGACATGGACTTAAACTCGTAACTGAATGAAGGCTAAACTAACAACAAAACGGCCAACCTAGAACAGTGTGCGGGCAAGGACGACATCCGACAAGTTGAGAAGCAAACGGATCAGACCGCTCCTAAAGACTTAGCAAAATGAAATCCCTCCTGCCATCCAATAAGCCCACAATAGTCGAACTAAGGGCTTGGGCCAAGGCCCAGACCCACTTACAGCCCAAACTGAGGCCCAAACCAAGGCCTGGCCCATGCCATAACCAGACATAATTAATACTCTATAAATACACCGATTTGACCTTTTGAGAGTTTTGACTCACTTGAGCTTCGGAGTCCCTTCTGCAAGTAACCCCTCCTGGATCCAAACCGACATGTACCACCCGGGAAAAGGCCAACTGAGGAGATAGCGGACTACATGGGTAAGGTGATGCTTGTGCCTAGCTTTTTAGATGCATATTCAGGGTACAAGCAAATCCCCATGGCCGTATCTGACATGAACAAGACCGCCTTCATCACGGACGATGCCAACTACTTCTACAGAGTCATACCCTTTGGTTTTAAGAACGCTGGAGCAACCTACCAACGACTAATGGACAAGGTTTTCAGTCACCTAATGGGACAATTTGTTGAAGTCTATGTTGACGACATGGTTGTCAAGTCTCCAAGCCACCACCAACATGCTGAGGACCTCGCGGCGGTATTCTCCGCGCTACGCCAATACAACCTTCGCCTCAACCCTGACAAGTGTGTATTCGGCGTCGACCGAGGTAAATTTCTTGGGTTTATGTTAACCCAACGCGGCATAGAAGCCAATCCCGAAAAATGCAAGGCCATTATCGAGATGCGTAATCCCACTACCATCAAAGAGGTCCAATGCCTTATAGGCCGCCTCACAGCCATTTCCCGCTTCCTACCCAAACTGGCTGAGCAAACCCAACCCATAGTCCAACTCCTAAAGAAATCCACCTGGTTCACGTGGACTGGCGATTGTGAACAAATCTTTCAAAAACTGAAAACCACCATCACCTCACCACCTATCCTCCACAAGTCGGACACCCGCCAATCTCTCCTCGTATACATCACAACCACCGACTACACCGTCAGCGCCGAGCTTGTCCAAGAAATAGAAGGCACGTAGGATCCTGTCTACTTCGTTAGCAGAACGCTGCAGGATCCTGAAACCAGATATCAAATGGTGGAGAAATTGACCCTGTCTTTAGTCCACGCAGCTCACCGCTTACGCCCATACTTCCAAAACCACAACATCACTGTCAAAACCGACTACCCAATCCAAAAAGTTTTGCAAAAACCAGATCTAGCCGGACGGATGTCATCCTGGGCCGTCGAGCTGTCGGAATTCATCATTCGCTACGAACCCCATGGCCCCATTAAAGCTCAATGTCTCTTAGATTTTGTCAACGACCTCCAGCACACACCCACAGAGGACCAGTGGACACTTCATGTAGATGGTTCCTCAAATCCAAAAGGTGCCGGTGCTGGCATTGTGTTAGAAGGACCCAACGACATCCTCATCGAAAAATCCCTTCACTTTGCCTTCAAAACGTCAAACAACTAGGCCGAATACGAAGCTATCCTCGTCGGCCTTTCCCTTGCCCGCGAAGTAAGTGTCAGGACGCTAACATGCAAAACCGACTCCAAACTTACTGTAGGACACCTGAATGACGAATTCCAGATTAAAGACCCAATCCTTCTACAATATTACCATCTGGTCCGAACAGTCATTCAATCCGCCTTTGAGCGAGTTCGCATCGAACACATTCCAAGAACCGACAACATCAGAGCCGACATCCTCTCCAAATTAGCCAGCACCAAATTAAAAAGCTGCCACCGATCCCTGTTGCAGCAAACACTATCTACACCCTCCATAACACATACTTGTCAAAACCTAACCCATGCCCCAACGGACAACATCGCTCCTCCCCAAAGCCATAAATGTACCACCCCCTATATCCAATACCTAAAAACTGGCAACCCCCAACAGGATGCGGACAAAACTTGGCTTGCTAAGGCCGCCAAGTATACCATGATAGGCGATGACCTTTACAAACGCAGGTACGGCCAACCCCTCCTCAAATGTGTCACGGCAGAGCAAGCACAATATATTATTAAAGAGCTACACGAAGGCATTTGCGGCTACCATTCCGATGCACGTACCATGGCCACTAGAGTACTTAGAGCCGTATACTTCTAGCCGACCATAGAAGCAAACTGCCAAGACTATGTTAGAAAGTGCAAACCATGCCAAAAACATGGCAACCTCATCCACCAGAAGCAGGAACAACTTCATCACATAATATCCCCATGGCCCTTCACAAAATGGGGAATGGATATCCTTAGCCCCTTCTCACCCGGCAAGGGACAAATGAAATTTCTGATTGTAGCCGTTGACTACTTCACCAAATGGATAGAAGCCAAACCACTAACCACTATCACAGCCCAGCAGGTTCAACAGTTTGTTTGGAAGGATATTGTATGCATATATGGCGTCCCACACACCATCATCACCGACAATGGCCGACAATTTATAGATAAGGAGCTAGCCAAATTCTACACTGGCTTGGACATCAAACACATCACAAGTTCTGTAGAACACCCACAAACTAATGGACAAGCAGAGGCGGCTAACAAGGTTATCCTAATGGAACTGCGCAAACGATTAGATAGCGCCAAAGGCCGATGGCCCGAAGAGTTAGTAGAAGTGCTATGGGCTTACAGGTGCACCCCTCAATCAGCAACAAACGAATCCCCTTTCAGCCTAGTTTACGGTGCAGACGCTATGATACCAGTTGAAATTGATGAACCATCCCTGCGCCGAGAACTATACGACCCAACCCACAACCATCAAAACATGGCCACTCATCTCGACCTCCTACCCGAACTCAGAGAAAAAGCCCAGATACGCAATTTAGCTGCAAAACGAAGAGCTGCCAGAAAGTATAACACAAACCTATGTCCACGATCGTTCGCAATCGGGGACTTAGTATGGAGAATGGCCCGTAGTGCAAGAAAGAAGGATGACAAATTCTCCGCCAACTGGGACGGCCCATATTGCATACGTGAAGACGTAGGAGGAGGAGCTTATCGCCTTGAACATTTATCCGGGAAAGAGATACCTAACACTTGGAATGTATCCCACCTCAAACTCTATTTCAGTTAAATGTATGCTGCAATAAGCCGAACACTTGTAACCGTGGGTGTACTCTTTTTCCTCACCTGGTCTTTTTTCCCTAAGGAGGGTTTTGGCCAGGGAGGTTTTAACGAGGCACCCCATATTCAATAAATAAAACGAAGGGTTCTCAACTGTACAACTTTCTTATGTTTTCACTCTCATATTCGTTTAAGTTCCCCACCCTTACCACAAGTAAGCGGCCTGGGTCAAACACCCTTAACTTGATGTTAACTCGTTTAAGTTCCCCACCCTTACCATAAGTAAGCGGCATGGGTCGAACACCCTTAACTTGATGTTAATTCGTTTAAGTTCCCCACCCTTACCACAAGTAAGCGACCTGGCTCGAACACCCTTAACTTGATGTTAATTCGTTGAAGTTCCCCACCCTTACCACAAGGAAGCAGCCTGGGTCGAACACCCTTAACTTGATGTTAATTCGTTTAAGTTCCCCACCCTTACCACAAGTAAGCGACTTGGGTCGAACACCCTTAACTTGATGTTAATTCATTTAAGTTCCCCACCCTTACCACAAATAAGCGGCCTGGTTCGAACACCCTTAACTTGATGATTAATTCGTTTAAGTTCTCCACCCTTACCACAAGTAAGCGGCCTGGGTCGAACACCCCTAACTTGATGATTAATTCGTTTAAGTTCCCTACCCTTACCAAAAGTAAGCGGCCTGGGTCGAACACCCTTCACACACGATATTGCACGCAAATAAACATCTCATACATACACAAATAGAATGAGCAATTAACCAAGAAGTAACCGACATTCATATCAAACATCAAAATAAAGCAATGTACGAGTTATTACAGACTTATAATCATTAAACCAAATTGGAAATATCAAATTGAAAACACTAAGCCTCCTTCTGCTCGGCATCTTCTATCACCACCTCGTTACCACCAACATCAGCATCAACCGCATCCTTCACCCCATCCCCTTCTGGGCTAGATTCCGCCTCGTCTATAAGCACACCATCAATGACATCTTTATTGACATCAAACCTAGCGTCGTTACAATCAACATTCTCATAAAAAAATGACGCTTGACGAACCCCCTTCTGAAAGCCATTGATGTGTTCTTGAATTATGCAGCTCTTTAAGTCCTCTAGTTCACCCTTCAGCCCGTCGTGTTTTTCTTTGATATCGTCATAGTCGGCTTCAAGCTCTACAATCCTGCCCTTAAGCTTTTCTTCAGAATCAAGGCATCGTACCCTCCACGTAGCGAGCCTCTTCCTTTCCACTTCTCACTCCTCCTTCTTCCAAGTTTCCTTCTCTTCATCGTGCTTATCAACTTTCTCCTGCAACTCTTCCACGTTGGTCTGACTTCCTTCTTTCAGCTCTCGTTCGTATAAAGAACCCACACGTCGACTAAGCAGCAAGGTCTTGCTACTAAATTCAACCATGGCCTTCACCAAAGCTCTTGGCTCCATATTGTCAATTGAATTTATCAGCGATTTTGGCACATTAATCTCAATATCTTTCCTAACAGTAGTTTCCGGAAGCTCAATCAACCCAACTTTCGGCCCCTTCACCCCACTGGCCGAGCCTGCCCCCATCACAACAACTCGCACTTTCTTCACATCCTTGCCCTTGCCCGCCATAATAGGCAACTCCGCTTTCCTTTTTGTACCTCCATGCACGTGGACGTCTACTAGCGAATCCTGCAAATTGGGAACCACAGTGTTTCTGGCAGCTTTAGCCTTCACCGCCTTCTCCTTACGAAGGGTTTGGAAAAGTGTCAAGTTCTTCTTGCCAAGTTGCGCCATATGCCCTGAAGTACACAACACACAAATCGTCAAAATACTCTAATCAATAACAATGCTCAAAGTTACAAAAAAATACCTTCAATATCTATAATGGGGTGAACTGAATTATACACCCTAACTAAGCCCTTAGTGGGCATCTTATCGCTAAATTGCATCAAAGTATCCACCACATCCTTCTCACCCACCGACAGATCTTCCCTCGAAATCACCTTAT
>Ga0214545_1002878_pt1 | contig 33053 bp, 10 predicted proteins | sample CNSS4metaG_FD_160064 | JGI IMG/M metagenome (GOLD analysis project Ga0214545, IMG submission 160064) | Root nodule microbial communities from cowpea collected in UCLA plant growth center, Los Angeles, California, USA - CNSS4 | ecosystem: Host-associated > Plants > Roots > Nodule | place: USA...
TATATAAAAAAAAAAATAAAAATATATATATATATATATATATATATATATATATATATATATATATATAACTTGACAATCAAATTAATTAAACATTCAAACTATTCAAATATAATTAAACAACATTCTAGCATTTAAAAATATTAAATTGTAAACAAATATAAAAGTAGTAAATAATTATTAAAAAAATTAAAAAAAAAATTAAAAAAATTAAAAAAAATTAAAAAAGTTGTAAAAAAATGTTAGTTGGTTAAGTGGGCCAACCCACCATCAACCCGGCTCGAATCCGTTTAACCCGTGGGTTAAGTGAGCCGGGTTGGGTTCAACCCACTTTTTAAAAAGTTGAATTTTTCTCAACCCAACCCGACTCAAACCCGTGATGAATCAGGTTGGCTCACGGGTTGAAACCCATTTTCACATCTCTAGAATGCTCTCATAATAGATTTTTACTGTCTAAAAAATTAATGTTCTTTTTTATGAATTCTTGAACGTATGATATTGGTTTTAAAATCTAATTAGTATTTTATTCCTCTAAATAGTATTAAAATATTTTTAATATGTTAAATGGTTTTCTTAATCAGTCTTAATGACGTATGTTAAGAAAATAAAAATGAAACAAAAATTTGATGCTATGTGATTTTATTGTAAGACAACTTTCAGAAAAGAGTAAAATCATGTCAATTAGTTTATTTTTTTGTATGTGATGTCAAATTTGACAGTGAGTTAAATCATTCTCGGAAGAAAAAAAAAGTTTGTTAAAAACAAAGTATATCAAAGCATTTTTCAGTATTTTATGACAGTATTATACCAGCATATTGATAATTGATAAAAACATTAAAATTAAATTAAACATTATCCAAAATTATTTGTAAATTTTGTTCATTAATTCTTTATTCTAATGCTTTTATCTTAAGATTTATTAACTATATTATCCAACGTCACAACTATTGGTTGAATTAAAAGATTAGAAATCATATAAAAATGTATTAAAAAGTTTTTGTTTAAATTCATTTTACCTCTTAACTATGCTTTTTTTTTTTTTACTTTTACCATTGAATTGTTTCTTTGTACATAATATTATTATTATTATTATTATATTTTAAAAAAATTCACACATTTTACTTATATATTAAATATATAATAAGGTATTTACATATTTCGAAAAATAACTTTGCTTTATCACTTTTTTTTAAATGATGTCGTTGTATAAATTAAAATAGTATGATGATAAAATGTCTAAACATTGAAATTTTCGTAATAAAATGTATTGAAAACTCATAATAAAATTGAAAAGCTTGGATAGAAAATATTTCAAATTGATAACAATTGAGTAATAAAATGTATAACTGAACCGAAATTACAAAGAATAAGTTTTCAAGTATCTCAATAAAAAAATATTTTTAACTTTATAACCATGTTATATAATAACATTATAGGAACACCGGTTAGAATTTGTGTTGACTTTAATGTCAGTAATTGAGAAACATTAAGTACACATTATTAAATGTTATAATTACTCCCTTGTTTCTATATTGTTTATCACTTTAAGAATTTTAATTTATTTAAAAGATTTATTACAAACAAAAAATAGACCAAAAACATTAATTGATTTTATTGAAATCGCTGTTTATTTATTTCAAGAATTTAACTCATAAATATTTAACTAATTTGTAACTATATTCTGTCTCTTTTAATAAAATATTTGAGTTAAAAAATTACTATAGTAATTTGTATACTTAATATAAAAAAATGCACATTTTTATTAGGAATATTATTTTCTGTATTAGGAATATTATTGTCTTTATTTCACTATTTATTTTGTTAGTTTTAATTGTTCTTAAAATGTCAAAAATTACACATTCTTATTAGGAATATTATTTTCTTTATTTCATAAACTTAATTCTGTGATATTAATAGAAAAATATATTAAAATTAATTTTTCAGTAAGTTATTAATATATTTTAAATTCTTCAATTTGAGTTAATATCATATAGAGTAATGGATTAGCTAAATTGGAAGTGGGTTAGCCTGACCTAATTTGAAATGTTTTTTCTTAATTATATATTTTATGATTCGACTTGCTCCATATGCTATAGTTCATTTACTTCTAATCTATATTTAATAAATTTAAAAGTAATGGGATAAAATAAGTTGGATTCTATTGAAGTATGTTATTTAGTTTGGTTACACGCATTTAATATGTTGTATTTCTTCAAATTAGTCGGATTTATGTCAGTTTTTTTTCAAAATCCAAGTCAGTTTATCCAACGTTGACTGATCTATCATGTATTTTTAACAACCCTAGTTTAAAAAAAAAAAAACATTTTTAACATATATTTATCTGTGAATCCCTCAATATTTACCATTAACTGGTGAAGCAATCTATTTGTAGAAAATGAAGAGACAACATAAAACAGAATTTGTTATTACGTAGGATGTACTATTTTTCTTTAATATGTAGCCATGTGGATGGTTTTTAGTTAGCATCAAAACCAGAAAGAGAGAAATTAGAGAAGAAGGGAAGAAAGAAACATATACCTCCATCGCATTCATGGTGGAGTTCACCAGGGTTGGCAGTGCTCTGCTTCCATTAAATGCATCTCCTTCAACAAACAAATCTTCAAATCGAACTTCAACTTTTGGAATCTCTATCCCCACCCTGATCAACACAACAAATTTAACATCAAACTTAACAAATTAATGCGACATAATAGACAGTAAAAAAAGTGATTAAACAAACAAACACCATGGTATTATGTCGGTGGTGACATGATAAAGAAAATAAGAAGCTGACCTATCAATCCTCTCTCTCATGCGACGGAGGAACCTCTCGTTGTCTTGTTCAACGGTGGTTAGAATGGCACGGAGGAGTTTCTTCCTGTTCTGGAAACCTAGGTTGGATATATCAACCTCTTCATAATCGAACCTTCCACTCTCTTCTAAGACCCTTTTCACGAGGCTTTTCCTCAACCTTTCGAACGTTGGAAGGCGTTCTATGGCTGCCCACTTGAGTTCTTCTTCATCATCATCATGATCCACTCTTGTGCTTCTGTCAAAGACATCACCGCCATGGCCAGCGCCCCAGAGCTCAGAAACACCAGCAGAAACCCAGCTTCTTCTGCTTAAAGATCCTATGCTCATCCTCAAGCTGCTCGCAGACCTCACCAAATCATCTGCATCCACCGCTTCCTCCATCTCTGTGAGCTTTCAGCTATGGATAGAGTGAAAGCGATAGTTCTTGTGTGTGGGAAACCAAAGTGATGGGAAATTTTTTGTGAAGCCCCAAATCATTTATTTGTGAGTGAATTTTAAAGGCTTCCACTGGATTGCTTCAAACCAACCCTTTTGATGGTTCAGTTGCTATCAATGGCTCCCTTCACTTCAATTTACATCAACTTTTTTTTTTTTTTTCCTTCTTTTCGGATCCGTACTTATTTTCAAAATGAAGGTGTTTGTGGGGTCTTCGCTTTATATTCTTTTGTTCATTTTGTCAAGGGAAGTTTCCTTGAAAAATATATTTTCTATTTTCAAAGTTAGAAGAAGGAAGGAATTGTTTCTTATATAAACTATTTTAAATAAAAAAAATGTAGATGAGGATCAAATGATATTTTTTAATTAAAAATAAAACCAAAAAATATTTTTTGACTTCAAAATTATGTCTTCCACGTTGCTAATTATTAAAAATTATGCTTTTCGAGGTACAACACCCAGTTCTTTCTATACGAGTAATCTAATTAATAATTACTCGTATATAATTAAAAAATAATTAAGTTTTTAAATCTTTGATATATTTAAATATTTTCAAATAAAGTTTTAGTAATTTTTTTGTTTATTAAATAGTCTAAAAATATATATTTTTTAATTCAATTTCATATAATTTTTTTCAATTAGATATGTAATTATTATTTAACCTCTTCTTCTTCTTTTGTTCATATGTTAAAATGTATGACATTTTATTACTTAATATAAAACGATACTAAGTAATGAAAGTCATTTTATATTAATAAGTTTTATATTAATTACAAAATTTTATATATTTTAATACATAAAATTAATAATTGTAAAATAAAATAAAAATCACACAATTCATTTAAAAAAATTAAAATATAAGACTTAAATTAAAAAGATATATATAAATTTTGATTATTCAATAAACTAAAAGAAAATAATAGAAAATGAATTATAAATATTTATATTTACAGTGAAAAAGTTTAAAATTTATTAACTAATAATCAAATATCAACATTTTTCAAATAAAAAATTAAAATATTATCATATGAATATAATCCTCACGTCTATTAAATAATTTTTGCACACAGTTCCATACATACAGATAGATCAGAAGTGGGTATTACTATTAGTAATTGGATGGAAAGTTTTTTTCAACGAAACTTCTTCAGTTTGTCCATACAAAGCTAAAACAAGTGGTCCTCAAACCTTATACGTGACTCGTTTCTATATTTTAAGATAGCATAATAATGTGATCAAACCACCATTTCGTCCTGCAAAATGGTTACGATCGCAGGCGTTAATAAATAACATGTTATTCTTATAATTGATATTTTACTGTACGCATTTTACCCAAATTTTATCTTTATTAATATAAATAAAATTATTATTTTAACTTTTTTATTTTAAAATTATTTTTTCAGATTCAATAATTAACACTATATTATTATAAAATCATCTATTTTATATTTATTTTATATTTTTATGGATTTAATAACAAAAAATATTTTTGTTTTCTTATTATTAATAGATAAAAGTAGACCCACATATATATCTGCAGCTGTTAGTATAAAGAAATTAAGGTTAAGGGTTGAGCTCTGAAAGCTACTTCCAAAGGAATTGATCCTTACTCTTTACTGACTTGTTATTACCATGCATGTCCCACGTACAATCTATTTAATCCTGTTAGGTAAACAAGATGAATAAGTCCAACTCATGTGACATCACATGACATCATAGTTATCTTTTAATTAAAATTAAGCTTTATAATAAAAGTAAAAGTATAAATTACACAAATCACGTGATATTAGATAAATACTCTACTTTCCTTTTCAATTGGAAGGTGATTTATGTGAAGTTACGAACTTATAAACTTATAATACATCTTATTTTATTTAGATTTTTAATTAAAATTATAATTTAGTTTTTTTTAATTAAAAAAAGTTGTATTATATTTAAATTAAGTGAATTAATTTGTTTAATCTATCAATTTACGGTAATTAGACCACGATCAAAATTTTCATATACGTTAATAAATGGGTCGAATTAAGTTAATAGTTTATTAAGTGACTAATTCATAGTGAGTTGGGTTAGATTGGACTGTATGACCTGTTTTGACAGTTCTAACTCCTAAGATAACTTCCTAAAAAGGAATCTTCATGGTTTAGCCTTTGATTCAGTACTTGAGATTTCCTTTTGCAATAGATTTGTTGGTGTAACTCAAGCCTCAACTCTGTTATCCAATTACATCAATGTCAGTTTTATCTAAAGTTATTTGAAATTCATTTATTTTTTTTATTTATTCATTTTGACTATCTATTAATATTGAAAATTGCAAAATAAGCTAAACTAGGATTATTTATACATAAATTCATTAAAATAAAAAACAAGATAAGTAATAAATTCAATTCAAAATTATCTCACATAAACACTTATCAAAGGAATTTGAGAGATTACTTACCAAATTTGAATTAATATGAGATTAAGCTATGAAGAAAGAAAGGATCACACCTTTATTAAAAGAATATTTTCTTTTATTATTTAGCTTGAGTTTGGTCAACATATTTTTTTATAAATAAAAATTAATCTTTTTATAACTCAACGTGAGTTTGACCAACACTACATAAATAAATAATTAATTTTTTATTATTACTTATCATGGACCTAGTCGACACTAACCCTTCATAAATAAATAATAATAATCATTAATCAGTTTGGGTCTAATTGACACCGATTTTTATAAATAAAAGTTAAATGTGGTTTTACTTTTTAGTGTCGGCTGGACAGACTCTAGATATCAAATTAATTTCTTTATATCAATTTAACTGACACAATAATTTATCAACAATTTCTTTAAATTATTAGTTATATTATAAACTTTTTTGGTTTCAAAAATTGAATTTACAATGCAATTTTTTATATAAAATTTAAATCAAGTGTCTACTGTTTTGCGTCTCTAAAATCGATGCATTTTTTTATACATATTCATAAATTCCAGTGATAATTTGGAGTGGGTTTAATCCACGTTAAATTTTAAATATCTTCTTGTTATGAATGTTCAACTTAATACAAGATAAAGAAAAAAGTATTTTAGTCACCAACAAAATTAATCGTTAAATAGGTAAAATTAGTCTCAAACATCCATAGCCACCAAATTAGTTAGTACAAATAAATAATGACGATAACTCTAATAATTAATTATCAATTTCAAAATCAGTCGTTAAATAGTTATTGAATTTGTGATTATGTCATTACAAATTTGGTTACGTTAAAGTATTTTCTAATTCCATGATTAAAATAAACAATTTTATTCTACTATATCAATTTAACAACCGAATTTTTATCACTAATATATGTGGTTATCATTCCGGTCGATATACAGACTAATATCATTAACAAGCCAATAGATCATTTCAATGGTAAATTTGAGATTAATGTAGTGACTCAATATCAACATTACATTATGAAAGATGATTTTCTATCTTTCCAAAAGTGTTCTTAAGAATTCTCAAGTTAATAAATTGAGATAAACAAATGGTTGTACGTTTATGTTATTTGAATAAGAAATGACAAGTTATACATCGTTGAAAGTTTTTTTTTTTTTTTTTATCTTTTAAATTTAGATACACCTATAATTAAGGATGTCAATAAGATGGGTATGATACATGTAGTAGCTTTCTCATATCTTACCTACGAGATAAATATCCGCCTGTACCCGTATTCATATATGTGCAGCTATCTGTTATGCGAGTACCCGCATATTGTTTTAATATCTATGGGTACTCGCGGGTATCTGCAAAAAGAAAAAATTAATATCTAATAAAAAAATTTAACTATAAATTCAAATAAAAATACAATACATAACCTTTATAAATTTCAAATAATGAAAATAACTCATTTAAATAGTATTGAATGACAATTTACAAATAAATGAAGATTTTTTAAAATCAATTGATAAAAAATAACCTATTCAAAATAAATGTGTTAATGTTTTATAATTTTTGTTTTTAATTCAAATTAAAGTATAACGGGTATGGGTATCTATGAGTACAAATACTATAATATTCATACCCGTGCCGTTAACATACGAGTGTAAAAAATATTCGTACTTATTACTCGCATGTATTCATTTTCAATATTCATTTCCTACTCGTTGCAGATTTTATCCGCAAATACATGTGGGCACAAATTTTTTTGATATCCCTACCTATAATATTATTAGAGTATGACATGAAAGAAACATTAATATATATATATATATATATATATATATATATATAGTCATTAAATCATCAAAACTATAATAAAAATAATATGTAGATGGAGCTTAAATTACGGTACTTTACTTAATGGTGTTTATTTATTCTTCATTAATCAATAAGCATGATATAGATGAGAAAGATTCATAAATTCAAAGCGAAAAATTAATTGAAATATTATTTACTAAAAATGGATATATTTTCTTGAATTTGCTTTAATATTTATTTTCCTGAAAATATATTAGGAATCACTCCTTATTTATTTCAAAATCACTCCTTATTTATTTACTATTATATTTTTTGCTTAATAAATTTTTACTGATCTTCGAATAGCAGGAAATAAGTTAATGAGGAGATTCACTTTAATTATAAAGTACATACAAAATGTAATTCTAATTTGTCCTTTTTAGGATTAGAGGTTAGTTTGGAGATGACACAAAAAAATTAAAGGTATTGAAACTCATTCTTAAAATGTTATGGAATTATTCACAACATTTATTTATCATGTGCTTCCAAAAAAAAGGCTATGATTTCAATGAAAGGATTAAAGAATGAGATTGTTGAACTTTGTTTTTCATACACAACAATAAAAGAGGAGAGTGAGACAAAAATCATATAAAATGAGAACATATAAAAATAGATACAAATACTTCTTTTTGTCCATATTATCCTTTTGATCATACTTAATAAATATTTGAATTAATTTTGCATGACTAATTGAAATAAATGAGTTACACTAAAATTAATAGAATAACCCAAAAATATCTCACCTCAATTAAAATTTAATCATTTAAATCTTAAAAGTTACACATCTAATTGCAATGACAAAACTTTTATTTTCATAAATTTTATTCTTTCACAATAATTATTATCATTATACCTATTCGTTATACACAAATATATATTTGAAGCCAATATTACAATAGGATAAATAAATAATAAAGATTGGTACGTAATTGAAGACAAATATAATTAACAAATATAATTAAATAAAAAGAATGATTACAAAGTTTTAAAATTCAAAATAAAGTTATGCTAAGTATGACTATAAATTTTGACATTTGAGTGTTGACACTCCAAAATTTATTAATCATTTGTCATCATATTATAATTTATTAAAAGTAAAATAAAATAATAAAATACAAAAACACAAGAGACTACACTAAATTCATATAAAATTTACGCTTCAAGAAACTATATCCATTATAAAAAAAAACTATCTAAATAAATACATGAAGGAAAAATATTAATAAACTTATATTTCTTTATATGATTTTTTTTGTGTAAATACATATTATTGTACTTTAATAAAATTCAGTCGGTAAATACTAAATTTTTTATAATATATGATAAAACGTAAAAACCGATTATATTACTGTTTTCTATAAGGAATGTAAGTAATCAGCCAAACATAATAACTTAGGTCAATTTTGGTGGATGTTATACATGTAATGGGTCAGAACATGATTAATACAATTCATTTGAAAGACATTGAATGCCACAAATTATTCTGAGTCATCGGCTTGAAAAGTTCTACAAATGTAAATCAATAATAAGTTTTCATATTTATTGTCTAGTGTGTAATATATATGTTGAAATGTGTATTCTTATTAGTCACATTAAAATTATTATTACATTAGTTCAATATATATATATATATATATATATATATATATATATATTACTCCATCATTTATTGCAAGTCTTTCTCAGAATAAATAAATCATGATTTTTATTGTTCTCAGTAATATCAATAGTTTTGTTAGTTTTAGTTCTCTTAAATTTCTTAGTGAAAGAAATTTACCTTTTCGACCATAAAGTACCAAAATTGTTGGTATGGTAGAATCGTCAAAGATTTGATCCATAGATAGGTATGTTTGAAAATTCATAAACCAGGTTAGTTCGCCTCAGAAAAATACAAATTTAAATTGAATTTAGTTATTTTCATTTATTTATTTATCTAAATAAATTTAAATTATTTAAATCATGAAATTTCTGTACAAAACTTGGTGCATCAAGGTGATATCGATACGCAAATACATTTTTGATTCAGGAATCAATTGTTAATATTTTGTGGAACATGTGTATGGAATAAAATTGTTATAATATGAAATCAATTTTTATAATCGAATAATGAATATAATATGGAATAAAATTCATACAAACCTTTATTGAGACCATGTGTATGATTATTTATAATAAGATTGTGAAGTAACGAATTATATTATAGATTTATTTCTATATTTTGATTTTAAATTGTTTCATGTTAAATTATTGTTGTTTTGATTAAAAAAATGCTAACTTATTTTTATTGTGATTAATAGCATGACTTTTTCTACCATGATCATTATTGTTATGAGATGAAGTCCGAAGAACATTCATGGACATGCTTGGAGGTTTTATATACTTGTTTATTTTCATTTTTTTAAAATTTATATATGATTCTGTTGATAGAGATAATATTATTAAAATAAATGTGTATATATATTTACATGCATAATTATATTAAATAAGGCGGGCGTTACACATCTTAATTTATATGATGTTTCATGAAAGGGAAAGAAAAAAAAAATGGAAAAGAAGTTGGAAAATTAAGAGAGAGAAAAGGTGACACCTCAAAGCAAATTAAATGAGAAATGAACACGAAACAGAAAATGGTGATAGCTAGAAGAATCCAATTGTACCTCATTTCTTGTCCACTGCATTCATTGTTTGTTTATCACTGCCACTTCCAACTTTCTCTTTTAACTAATAACCCTTCACCAACCCTTCTCCTCTCCATTAATAATACTAATTAAGTCTCCTATTTTCCCCATTTTTATGACTTCAAATTGCTATTAAATAAATTATACTTATTTTTAAAATTATTCTTAAGATGAGTCAGAAATACACATATAAAACAATAAAAAGTTACTACGAAGTTCTAAACTCATACGTAAGTCAATAAATGTAAAACATTGATTACTTCTATATCTTGTTGATTAACTCTCAAACTATGCAATTGTTAGGACTATATCTTGTTGATTAACTCTCAAACTATGCAATTGTTAGGAAGTTAGTAATTTAAATGTGAGTTTAAGTTTCATATTGATTTAAGAAAGTGGAGTACTGTAAAGACTCATAGATTTATTGTTTTAAAATTTTTGGTTGAGAATAGTGTCAATACTTTATATAATTAGGTTCAGGTCTCGTTAGTATCGTATATCCCATAAAATTTTTTCCTCTCTGCACCTATGAAGTTGAGTTTAAAAAATGTTATCGAAAGAAGAATGATTAGACTCAACTTAATTAACTTTTACACGCTTATCTAAATAATCTCGTAAATTAAAAGAATTAAATATAAATTTTAGGTACAATAATATATAGCTAAAAGTAATTTGCGTAGAAACCGTTAATATAGTTTGAATTAAGGTGAGTAAATTTATTAAAAGGAAACTAAACTATTCAAGAAAAACATTTTCATTTATGTAGGTCAAATTTCATATTTCATTCAAATTAGATAAAAATCTTTATCACTCAACAGTAAAATTAACTCACACATGTTGACTAAATTATTCTTTAATCGTAACAACTTTATTTATTTTTTGTATTTTACAATGTCATGTCTCTGTGCATTAATTTGGTGTGCAGGTCTGGAGATAATGTCAAAATTTATTATTGTTGGTTGTCATGTAGCGAATGAAAAATGAGTATAAAAGTCAAAGACTGACTACGATTGAATTAGGTTAACGTTAAAATTGTTCAAACTACATTTAATTCCGACGAAACTTAATGCTATAAACGTACTTCCACGATGGTCAAATTAACTTACTTTTAAAAGTAAACGATACAATTAAAATTATTATTATTGTTGTTGTAGAAATTAGAATTCTATTTATTAAATTTAAATATATTGAAAATTCATTTTTCAACGTATTATATTCAAATAAAATATATAAATTATTGATTTAAATAAGTTGTATATACTACTATGAAATTTTTTACATTAAGCAAGATTTTTTTTTAAATTGTGTACTTAATAAATTAGACAATTATTCTCTTAATTATATTATTTCTGTCCGTTTTAGCGTTGAACAATCGATCTGGTTAAAAACTGAATAAATCCATTTTCATTAATTGCTTAAAATATTTAAGCTTAAATTATTTATTAATTTATTATATTATTGTCTGATTTAAATGTATGTGCATGAAAATAATTGATTAAATAATAAATAAAATAGAATCACTGATTTATCTTTTAAAGTTATTTTTTGTTAAAAAATAAATTTTAAGTTTGACTCAACTTCATAAAATTAGTATGTAAAATAATGAATTTTACATTCATTTATATATTTATTTATATATTATATATTGTGAATTGAAGGTATTATCTTAAACATTAAACTAAAAATAAGTGAATGGTTCAGTAGTAATCTAATAATAACTTAATAGTAAATGAAACAATAAATTTTTCGTAAATAGGCAATACAATAAATCTAAAGAACAACAAATAATGAATTGATTTTACCCTGAATGAATGTAAAAATTTTAAAATAAAATTTATTTTAATGATATATTTATTTTGAAGATATCATATGTTTGAAGTTATATCACAATTAATAATAATAAGTATCACTTGAGATGTTTTAGTTTATCTATTACCAAAACGTAACTGGTTAGTCATGTCACATCCTATAAAAGACAAAAACAAAAACTTGATATTTTTAATCTTCACCTTTTCTTTGAAGAAACTAAAATCAAACATTCACATTTAAGTTTATTTGAAAAAAAAAATATACTTGAAATTTTAAAACTTAAATGATTCTTTGCAAAAAGAAAATATTCACAGATTGTATTAATAATTTGTTTCGGTGATTTATGCATCAAAGGAAATTTATCTACTGTTAACCGTATGGGAAAAAATCGTTGATGTAAATAAAAGTAATATTCAAAGTAATCATCATTCCTAAAATAAAAATAATAAATATTTTTTATTTATTTATATTAATACATAAATAACAAAAATATCAACTTTATTTAGTTTTATTCCACTCAAACTATTTATTTTTCGTTTTTTGTATAACAATGCCAATAACAAAAATATAAATTTAGAATTTAGAATTTTGTACAAACTCTGCTTCAGTTTGAAGATATAAGTAGGTATACAAAATGCTCCATTTTTGTAATCTTCTATTTTGATCCATCTTTAAATAGATTATATATGTTTGCTTATTAAACAAACGTTTTTTCTTTATATATGTCCAATCCACCTACTTTCACACGAATGGATCAAAGGCTGAAAGATGAAAAAATTACAAAACTTCTAAAATTTAAAATAATAGAAAAACTTGATTTATTTTAACAAAAACTGAAAAATATATAGCAAATATTTTATCCATAATCCTAGCCAATCCCGGTGGGTTTGGGTTCATTTCCATTTATTTCCAACCAAATATTTCCATCTATAGTCATTTTGCTTGGTTGTAGAAATATAGGAAATGAATAAAAATAAATATTAGTTAATAAAATTAAATAAATAGATAAATAAATAAAAAGACAATGGACATAAATATTTGTTATTAAAAAAATAGTAGCGTTTATTTTTTATTGTTATTATTATTATATTAAAAATAATCCTAATTAATTACATTCTTTATTTTAAAATAATTTTTTTAATATTTGTATCATATAATTCGTTATTGTTTCTTTTACTAAAAAAATTATTTCTTATTTAACCCTTCAAAATTCAACTATCTTATGCTATAACATAAGCTGCATAAGAGAAATAAAAAAAATATACAAAAATATGAGACTAAACTTAACTCATATGAAAAAACATACTAACAATCTTTCTCCAAGAATTATTTGTACAACTAATATAAAAAGAAATACTAAAAAAACTAATATAAAAATAAAATTACTATAAAAATAAAATTTCAATCTATTATTAAAATAAAAGTTAACTAGACTATCTGTACGACACCGATTACTTTCACCACAAAATATTATATAATCCATTGTCCTACATACATAACTCTTTATATAATAATTTGAGATGTAAGACTAAGTTTTAATACTTGAGTCAACCTCGTTCAATATGTATTAGAAAAAAATATTATTTTTAAATATGGATCAAATTAAGCATGATTTACTTAATCTGCGAGTTAAATGGTCAAATTTAATTGAAGACAAATTAATTTGTAATCTATCATTAACAATCTTTTATTAATTTATTATTTCACCAAAAAACATTATATAACCCATTGTCCTACAAATATTACTCTTTATATAATAATTTGATGTAAAATTGAGTTTTAATACATGGACCAACTTGGTTCGATATGTATTCAAGTTGAGTTAAATTAGAAAAATCAAATATTATTTTTAAATGTAGGTCAAATTAGATATGATTCACTTCATCTATAAGTTAAATGGGTTAAATTAGTTTGAAGATAAATTAACTTGTAATCTATTGGCAACAATTATTTAATATAGTTTATTATTAATTATTTACTACTTGTTGATAATTCAGTCTTTTTAAGTACTATTTAATAATATTTAAATAATTTAGATTTTTAATTTATTTGGTTATCAAATTATATAGGTTGACAAATATGTTTTAGTCGTTAAACTGTCGCTAAATTTGAATGTGAACTCGGAATTCATCAATCTCAAATTTTAATACATTTTAGTCCTCAAACTTTAAAAGTAAATGAATATAGTTCTTTTAATTCAATTGCATTACAAATTTATTGACATACCAAACATGTTTTAGGATGATCTTTGAGTTGTTTACACTGTTTTGACATATTTCAACTAATATTAGCCTAAAACACAGTTTAACAAGTCCAAAAAGTTAATGTCATTAGGTAAAAGAATTATATTCATTAATTTTTTAAATTTAAAGACTAAAATGGATCAAAATTTAGAACAAGGATAATTCCAATTTTACGTCCAAATTTAAAATCTAAAAATATATTTAACCGTAAAATAAATTAGACAAACAAAACATTCTTAAATACTAATTTAATAGTCCACTTATCTATAAAAGATTAAATTAGATTACAAAATTTTTAGTCACTACAAATTAAATTGAATTGATCCGACTCAATTTTTAGTTTAACTAGTAATAATTTTTAGTTCAACCGGTAATGAAATAATTCTAAATTTACTCTATTTGACATCCTAATAATCAATACATTTTCACGTCCTTGTCTTACATTTTAGGTAAACAGGATTTTATGTGTACTTTTTCCTCCATTCCTAAGCTTTCTTTTACTTTTGGGAGATTCAAAGTACTACCATCTCCTTCTTTCTTTTCTTTCTGGATTTGCGCACTTCAACTTCTAACAAACAAACAAACTTGAATGCTTTCTTATGAACTAAGAGTGACCAACCGAAGTTTAATACTTTCCGTCATATACAGATACAGTAAATTCTTTAAACATTCAATATAATAACAGAATTATAGTTTTCAGTAACACAGCAGGTAGGCCAAAAATTTAGTTACCATGTTATATTTTATATAATTTTATTATATAAAATTATTATTTTCTATTTTATTATTATTATGGATTAACATTAATCAATAAATTAATTATTTGTTAATATTAATTATATTGTATATATTTATTATTATCTAGATAATATATAATTTTCAGTTTTTGATAAACGATCCGTGATGAGTTGGATTGTTTAATAAGTGATCTGTGATGGACTTGAACAATAAGATACTTTTTTGAGAGGTCACTGGTCTCTGCTCTGCTGAGAGGTTATAAAACTAATATCCCATTATTTAGTTTTAAGAGTAACAACGTAAAACATATCAGAAAAAGAACAATAACATATCATATTAGGTATTTCCATAAATCTTTCATTAATTTCGGATACACAATCTTTTCTCTCCTACTTAAATATATTTTAAATATATTATATTATTGTGTCCTATATATATTTTATTCCTAGCATACCAACCCTGTGAGCATGGAAAATTAACAATTATTGGTTCCATTTCAGAGTTTGTAGTGATTGGTGAGAGATTTCTTGGTTAGCTAAGTCATGAAGAGAAGAGTATAAAATATAAAATAATGGTTTCTTGTTTAAGGTTCACAACAGTACTAATCAAACACGTAATAGTACTTAGTTATCGTTTTGTTTAAGCAAGAAAGGAAATAGAGTAAAAACTAGGTAAACAGTAGAAAAAATAAGAATCATTTAGATAAAGAGAAAATAAATTACAAGTAATAAAAAATTTAAAAAATACCATTTTACAAACCCTAATTAATGTAATCATTACAATTTTTTTTTTCACTTTTTACATAATCGATTATCGCTTAATATATTTGTTTAGTTTTAATATTTATAACAGTAGTTCTAATATTTATTAGAAAGAGTACAGTCTCTTTTATTATTACATAACTTGCAGCTGCAGGATGCTAACTTGATATATTTTAATATTTATATTCTTTTCAATAGATGTTTTTTAGAATCATTCTGTCAAGTCATAATCTTTAATTAGATTAAAATTCATATAATTAAAGAGACAATATTAACTCATTTTTGTAATCATATTAAGTAAAAACAAATTAAATAAAAATATGAAATAATTAATATAAATATTGAGACTAAAAGAGGTATTAAGACATTGATTGCTATGAATTATTGATAACGTTGTCGATGTTAAGTTTCGTGAATAAAATCAACTCTTACATAACTTTTATCTTATTTAATCCTCTAGTTTATGTTATTTTTTGTATTGTTTCGTATTTTAGTTGTTTTATACTTTTTTACTTCTAATATCTATTTTGAGTGTGTGAAATAAAAATCCTGGTGAAGGAAAACAAGTTAAAACTCAAGGAAACATGATTGGTTATGAAAGATTGACTTTTACACAAATAATCATGTCGAGGGGCACGGAGATCAAGTCCAGCACTGCAAACATGGAAAAAGGACTCACCTATATGTATATACTGCTTTAGACCACCCTTTGAAGGCCAAAAAACGACCATTGGGTGCCAGGGTCACTCGTTGAGTGAGCTGGTGGCTCGCTGGGCGAAAATGACAGACCAGAACTGAAGTATTCGAGTCGTTGGACGAAAATATGGCTCGCCCAGCGAGTTACATGTCTGAGAACATCGTTTTTAGGCTTTGCTGGGCGAGAATGAAGCCGTTGGGCGAGAATATCGACCTCAATACGCGAATATGGTTATTTAATCATGTTTCTACGAGAGTATTGGGGGATTCCTCATTTTTCACGAAGAGAAACATCTTGGGTGCTTGGGAGAGACTCTTGGAGGCTATTAAGGGTGTTAGGAAACTCTCCCTTCTTCTTCTTGGATTTCCTTCTTCATCCATGGAGGTTTTACCCCTTTTGGGTTGGAGAGGATGATGGGCTACGAAATTGAACGGAGATGCGAATGGGACACGCAATTGAACCATGAGCAGTATTCAAGAACCTTGGGAGAGGGATTGTTTCTACTTTATGGTTCCAATTTCTTCCCTATTCTTCAATTTTATAAAACCCTAGGTTCTCCACCATGGAGAGCAATTTCTATTTGTTGAGATTAGATGTAAAACATTGAATTCTTGTGTAAAATTGTGTTGTTAATTTATATGTTTTTCCAATTCATGTTAGTATTTGATTTCCATGCTTAATGCTTGATGTGAATTGTTCCCATGCTTGATTTGTGATTCTTGAGGTGTTGGGAACATCTTTAAAATCTAGATTTGAAATTAAATACATAATGGATGCTTGTATCTAGGAATAGAACTTGGTTCATTAATAATCTTATGTTCTTAAAACTAATGCATGATTTCACTTGTTCAGGATTGAAGGAATTGAAACTTGATGAGTGATTATAGGTTCAAAGGCTCTAGGAATAGGATTTGAGTAACATGAATATGGAATTGAGATAATTAGGATGCATGAGAATGAAGTGGTTGAAGTCTAATCTTAATAAATTGTAAATACGTTATGTTAATTTATTGTTGCACTTGAAAATATATTTTTTTCATGTGAGTATTGCACATGTAATTATTAACATATAACCGATGGTTACTACCCATACTCATTTTTACCCGAACCTACCTCGGTTATCCCTACACAACTAAACAGCAGTTGTTAATATAGACAAACTCGACTTTCCTCTTATGATCTATTCTACTTTTCAACGCCCTTCACTAGAAGAGCCACTTTTTTCCTGTGCTAGCAACTTCAACGAGCTTTCGTGAGGTAAGTTTTGGGAATGGGAGGAACATGGAAAATGAAAAGGTTCAAATTTTATGTGCCTTATCCTCCTACAATGGTTTTTTCTGGTGGCAAGAGATTCCTTCACCTCTCCTTAGTGGTGCTTTTTGGTGTCACAGTGTTGCAAATGTGGGTGTGTTTGCACTCATGCGAAGTTGGAGCCATTCGTGTGTTACCATCGAATGCAATGGCGAAAGTGAAATACGGCCATGGCATTGAGGAGGATGAGAAGGTGAAGGAGGACCTGTTGCATAAGTACTTAAGTGGAAGTACTTTTGGCGTTATAAACAATGGAACCCAAAACAGATTCGATGAAAACAAGAGAACAGTGCCCAGTTGCCCAGATCCTCTCCACAATTAACCAGTAGAATTCCTTGTTTCCAACTTTTCTTTCTTCTTTAAATAATTGTGCTTCTATGTGTTTCTTCTTTAAACTCATCAACCAAAATACCCTCGTTTTTCTCTTAATTTTCTAGCTAGCTACATGGATGGTTATAATAATAGAACGAGGGAAAACCGCGGATATTTTGGTGATATAAGCTGTATCGAAAGGATTTCTTTTGTTATTTTTAGGTTTTATATTTTTGTTCAATGTTAGAGTAAACCTTCTGGTGTGTGAATTGTAACAGTGTAGAACCATTGTGATTCCTGAATTTTTTATTTTATTTTATTGTAATTTTTTTCTTTTTCTTGGGTAAGTTGCAAAACAGTAGCAGATATATATGTAATAAGAAATCATGGATCATGCCTTTTCATCCGTACATAGCTGTAAGAATATCCAAGCAATTAGTTTTTCTTCTTTACCAGTACTATGCTTCTCTCTCTGCGTCAATGACAACAGTTTGATGGCAGATCAAAAGTGGTAAAAGATAATCATCCTTTTGGTGCACACAGTGTGCGTTACAGTCTAGGTGACGAACCTTTTCATTCATTTAGGTAACTCTTTTACCTTTATTGTTTGCTTCTCATATCTGTTTCATTTCCCTTAAGAAATTAGGATGCTTGTTTTCAAAACCATTACTCTCCTTAATTTCTAATATTTTACTTGGATTCTCATGCTATTATGGAATTATTGATATCCGAAAATTTTATCCGTTGGCTTTCATGTACCAAGTAGGCAATGTTCATTTGCCCATACTCATCAACAGAATCCTCCATTTACTTCTCTGTCAATATCGATCGCATGGTCTGAAAGAAAGAAAAAAAAAATGTTTGAATTTATGTGCTTTTTCTGGCTAAAAAAGTAGAGACAAGGCACACGATAAGTTAAAATTCGCTTTTCCAACCCCTCAATTTTGACGAATTGTTTTGTCTAACGATGAAAACAAAATTAAATAAAAATTACAATCAGTTTTCTTTTAAAATTTTGGTTTAATTTTCAACTTCTGAAAATATATATGAATTTAATCATTTTAATAACATTTTATTAAGTTTATTTAACATTTTAAACATATTTCAGAATAGTATTTAAATTTTTTATGTCGTTTTACACATTTCCGTTTCAATATTAGTAAAAAATCATGTATCAAACGTCAAATAAACTTAATAAAATTTGATTAAAATAGTAAATTCAAATATTTTTTAAGATAATTTGATTAAAATATTAAATTCAAATATTTTGTAAGACTGGAAGACCAAATTGAATAAAAAAAAAACTGATTTTAATTTCCACTTAATTTAAAAGAAAAAAAACATATTTAATTCATAACAAAATATTGCTTGATTTCAAATAACAGCAGTATTTATGGCAACTATATACCTGACGAATAAGTTTGAAAGATCCTTTACTATTTATTAACTGGAGTAAATAGTTAATTTAGCTTTTGGAATCTTATCTGCTCTTATTTATATTAGTAGTCGAAAATAAGTAAAATTTATATATGCTTATGAAATTCTCAGAGTTTCATTTAAATTTTAAATTTGTCATCTTTCTTTATCAAACATAAAATAGTAAAAATAATAATAATATTGAGATGGTCTAAAGTTGTGGTTCTAAACTGAAAAACAAATAATAATATAATCTATCTCAAAATTAATAATAATTTTCAAATATTAATGGAAGAGTTAAATATATAATCTTTTCTTCTTTTTTTTTGCCTAATTTTATCACTAAATTACCTTATAATTCGTATTTGTATTTTCAAATGTAAGGCCCATTATTTCTCTGTCCTTATTTTTGTAAGGCTGCCCCAAAATAATTGGACCTTAGGCTGGCCTATAGGGTGTTAAGGCCTCTAAAGCAGCCAAGGTCCTCCCATTCAGGTCTTACCTTACAAAACAGTCATTCTCATACGCTCTCTTTTCCTCTCATAGCTCTCTGCTAGGGTTTGGTCCCCTCTTGGTCAAGCCAGCTCAAAACTCAACTCCTACTTCACGTAAGTTAATCTCCCAACTGTTATTCTCTATGTCCTAGCTCTATTGCCTTGTCTCCTTTTTATTCCACTAATTTCCAGCTCCCTAAACTGTTCTTGGAGCTACTGTGCTCACTATTGTGGTGTCGAAGTCCTCTGCTAACCCCTTTCTAGGTAAGGGAAGTTAGAGTTTTGGGTTTTAAATGATTTTTGGCCTGTTTAGAGTCTGTTGGGTGTTTGTATGGACTGTATGTTGCTCTGAATATGCGAAATGCTTTGTATTGCTATTTGGGTGTGAAAATATGACTGTTGCAGGAAGGACAGTGGCGAGATCTGTTGCTCTTGCTCAAGCGAGACTGACTCGCCCAGGCGAGACTTGCAGAAGCAGGCCAGGGTTACACACATGAACTCTCGCTCAGGCGGAGAGCTCTTGTTTTGAGCGAGGTACTGTCTCGCTCAGGCGAGAGACGCTCGCCTAAGCGAGAAGGCGTGGAAGCGTTGGGTTGCCGCTGCAGTTTTAGCCCAGGCGAGGAACCTCACCTTTGGGCAAGGGGTGGTCTCGCTCAGGTGAGGGAGGGCTCGCCTAAGTGAGTGTGCGAAAACCTCCCAAGGCCTCTGTCGCGATCTCGCCTAAGCGAGAGTCTGTAGCTTGAGCGAGGAAACTCCTCTCGCTTGAGCGAGGGCTTCTGGCTTAAGCGAGATCAGCTGCAGGCGCGTTTTTTCTTCAGGTGGTTGTTGTGGATTGTTTGATTAATTGATTTACTCTAATTAAAGTATGAGGCTGTGAAATGTATGGAATAAACTATGGTTATGAATTGGATTGATGAGTTGGTGTGATCGTGGCATGTAAAACAAACAAGAGGGTTGGTAATTAAAGTGGCATGGTATTGGTATGAAACACACTTCTATATTCATGGATTGAGAATGATGAGTTGGTATGGATTTAACCTGGAATATGAAAGAGGTTGTTTATAAAGGTTGGCATGAGATTTATGTACATGATGGATATTACTTGATTGATTGAGCATGATTGGTTTATGGTCAGTACGTAATTCCATGAGCCTCTATGTGAGACCTCATGGTGGTGCTTCAGTGGTCGAGACGTAATTCCATGACCTCTATTAGTGGGAGTTCATGGTGGTGCCCCATCTATATAATTTGGTAAGGATTCAAGGTAAGGTTGCATCCTGACACTCTAAGGAGTCAGTTAGTCTCACTTAGAGCGGATTGACTCTTGTGGTGAGAGTAGCAAGAGGCCTGAAACACATTAAGGGCTAACCTTGCGTGTGGGGGATTGAGATAATGTAACACTTAGCTCGGGGGTGAGTAGGATAATCCACCACAAGTACAAGCATCCGCTGAATCTGACTAGATTATATGTATCCGGATGAGTCGAGTTTGAGTCTAGTGTATTGTTTGAGAAGTCATAACATGATTGGATGATATATACTGCTTGGATTGTGTAATAGCATGTGACTTCATAATAAACTGTTTCTACTCTAACTTACCCTGTTTGCTTGTTTGGTTGCCTTGTATGTGGTTCTTCTCCTTTTACGATGATCATCAATTTATTGATGTGAGCATATGCGAGAGGTTCTCGCGGTCAACAGGGGAATGGTGACTCTACTGCTTAGCCCGCTTGGGCTGGTTCCCGCTTAGTGAATTTTCTCTTAGGGCTATGACCCATATATTAACTTGTTTTAAATCTTAATTGTATTACTGTTGGAGTATGTATCCTGTGCATATTGACATCGTGGTGTGCTTCAGGATTTTCTTTTATAACTCTTGGATATTCTTAAGGAGTGAGTTATAATTTAACCTTTGCTCAGAATATTTTTTATGTGTGATGTGTCATTTAAGTAAGTCTATTTATTAAAATGGGACATTACACCAAACAAGTAGTTCTAAAAACATTTGATAAAAAAAGTCATTCAGGATCGATAAAACATGAAATTCTATTTTATTTTATAAATGTGTGTTTTTGTTTATAGTACCTTTGAAATTCAACAGCTATCATTATACATGAAATACTTTTTATTAAAATAGTTGAAGTTTTCAAATGCTTATAGACCAAATAATAATTATTCCGAATAAAAATAAAATAAAAACACTTTCACTAATTCGTGTCATGATCAAACAATTTAAACAACTTGGTCTGTTCTAGCGTGAGAAAAGTTATCCTAAAGTTAAGAAACAAGAGTATGTATAATTAAACAAATGATTAAATTGTAATAGTTATTTATAAGTTTTTTTTTTTTAAATAGAGGGGATTTTCCACTCTGGAGTTTATCAATAATAGTAGAGTTGTCAAAATGGGTTGGAACCCACGAGCCAATCCGGCTCACCACGGGTTCGAGCCGAGTTGGGTTGAATTTTATAAATTTTAATACGGGTTATTTTTGACCTGCCTCATTTAGAACCCGACTCATTCGGGTTGAACCCGTGGTGAGTTGGGTTGGCTCACCAACCCGCAGATAAAAGGGTCACACAAATATTTTTATTTATTTTTATTAAGTTGGGCTTTACATTTTGGTCATGTTAGGTTGTTTTTTTATCCAACACATAAACAATTTGTATTTTTTTTATTTTGGTTTGTATTTTGATTGTATTAAATTTTATTTAGATTTTAATTAGTATTACAATTTAGTTTTGACTGAAAAAAAATAAAAAAAATAAATTTTTTTTTAATTAAGTGAGCCTGTGAGCTAACCCGTTTAACCCGCCAACCCGTGGTGGGTCGGGCCGGGTTGGGTTAGCTCACTAAATCATTAACCCATGGTGGGTCGAGCCGGATCGGGTCGGGTTACCTATTTTGACAGCTCTAAATAATAGCAATTTATCTGATTTTTGTATCTGAATTTACAATAATTGTATATAAGTTAAAATATTATTTTACTCCCTATTTTTTTTTTTAAGAAATAGGTTTTAATATTGGAAACTACTAAAATATTTCGTAAAAGTGGCTCTGTACAACACGTATCCATTTTAGGTTTGGTTGTTTAGTACGTAGAAATATATTTTATAAAATTTAATTGGCAGAGAAAAATAGATTTATTTTAAATATTAAATACTAAAAACATAATTTATAGTTTATTAGATAATCAGTGGGGAAACCATTTAAGCTTGTGTATTTTTTGTGTTTTTTTTATTTAATGTTTACAATGATTAATATTTGTGTTTATTTTTCATGAATTTTCATTTTACGTAATTTTTAAAGGGATAAAGTATTACAGAAATAAATAAATAAATTGTAAAAAGGTAAAAGAAAAGGGATATAAATTACTCGAAAGTTAATTATTTTAATGAAATGATTTAAAACATTGTAATGAACACCCTTTCATAAACTTTTCCATGACTTTGGATATAAGTATTTATAAATTTCAATCCTTGTTTCAAAATATTTGCATGATATTTTTAGAATACAATACTAATTACATTCAAACATTTTTATCTTTTTCTTTTATTTTTATTTTTATTTTTATTTCATTTAATTTACATATGTTAGAAATCTGGATTAAATCTTGTTTAATGTAATATTTTTATTTCTAAAGATATTTGTAAATTTTCATTTCATTTTAATAATTTAAAACACAAATCTAGGGTGGAGAATTTATCATAGACAATGAAATCTTTCCAAAAAGAAGTCTGTCCTCTTCCTCAAATACTTATGAAATTCTCTTTATTATTTTATAACCAAATTCATGAAAAAAAATAGGATAAAATAACTTTTGAATATGTCTGGTTATCCTATGGGTCGAGCCTTGCCTTGGGTTGTAAGTGGGCCCGGGCCCTAACCTAGGCCCTTAGGACCTATTGAACACGGGGCGGTTTGTGTTGCTCATGTGCTGTCTTAGGCAGGTTGTTCCTCTAGACGTCTAGGTTACCGGTTTGGGCCGGTTAGGTCCACCTATTCATATTCAGCCCACAACTATAGTTTTAGCCAAAAAGAGTTAAGTTTGACTCACCAAGGTTTGAACCCATGACCTTCCCAATGCCAAGTCAAAGCTAACCACCAGACCAACTTATGTTTATTGTTACTACACACAATTCAATCATTATCTCATACAATATGTGGCGCAACATACCACTAAAACAATAATAACAAAACTACACACAATTGGCATCCTTAGGACTCGAACCCAAGTCCTCTCACACAAACCAAAGTACTCTCAACCACATGAGCTAGCACTTTTCCATGTCACACATAACATAATTTAATGTCATAAATGCACTAGCCTCCCGCATTTATTAATTAATTATTAATTTAATTAATTAAATTTCGCGGGTCTTACACTTGTCCATTGGTTTGTGGATGTTCTACAGAACTTGTGATGTGTTTGATGCCCAGGCCAATGTAGAACTTGGCTAACTCCTTATCTATAAATTGTCGACCATTGTCTGTGACGATGGTATGTGGAACACCATATCTGCATATAATATCTTTCCAAACAAATTGCTGAACTTGTTGGGTCGTGATGGTGGTTAGCGGCTTGGCTTCTATCCATTCGGTGAAGTAGTCGACGGCTACAATTAAGAATTTCACCTGTCCTTTGCCGGGTGAGAAGGGGCCGAGGATGTCCATTCCCCACTTAGCGAATGGCCATGGGGATAGTATGTGGTGTAGTTGTTCTTGTTTCTGGTGGATAAGGTTGCCATGTTTCTGGCATGGTTTGCACTTTCTGACATAATCCTGACAGTCTGCTTCTATAGTCGGCCAGAAGTATCCGGCTCTAACAACTCTGGTAGCCATGGTACGTGCGCCGGAATGGTATCCACAAATGCCTTCATGTAGTTCTTTAATAATATATTGTGCTTGCTCTACCGTGACACATTTAAGGAGGGATTGGCCGTACCCGCGTTTGTACAGATCATCCCCTATCATGGTATACCTGGCAACCTTAGCCAGCCAAGTTTTGTCCGCATCTTGAGGGGGGTTACCGGTTTTTAGGTACTGGATATAGGGGGTGGTCCAGTTATGGCTTTGGGAGGGGGTAATGCTGTCAGCTGGGGCATGGGTTAGGTTTTGACAGGTATGTGTGATGGAGGGCATAGATAATGTTTGTTGTGACAGGGATCGGTGGCGGCTTTTTAATTTGGTGCTGGCCAATTTGGAAAGGATGTCGGCTCTGATGTTGTCAGTCCTTGGAATGTGTTCGATGCGGACTCGTTCAAAAGCGGATTGAATGACTGCACGAACCATATGGTAATATTGTAGAAGGATGGGGTCTTTAATCTGGAACTCGTCATTTAGGTGCCCTACAGTAAGCTTGGAGTCGGTTTTACACGTTAACGTCTTGATACCTACTTCGTGGGCAAGGGAAAGGCCGGCGAGGATAGCCTCGTATTCGGCTTGGTTGTTTGATGTTTTGAAGGCAAAGTGAAGGGATTTTTCGATGAGGATGTCGTTAGGGCCTTTTAACACGATGCAAGCGCCGAAACCTTTTGGATTTGAGGAACCATCCACATGAAGCGTCCACTGGTCCTCTGTGGGTGTGTGCTGGAGATCGTTGACGAAGTCTAAGAGACAGTGGGCTTTAATGGGGCCATGGGGTTCGTAGCAAATGTTGAATTCCGATAGCTCGACGACCTAGGATGACATCCGTTCGGCTAGATCTGGTTTTTGTAATATTTTCTGGATTGGGTAGTCGGTTTTGACAGTGATGCTGTGATTTTGGAAGTATGGGCGTAGACGGCGGGCTGCGTGGACCAAGGATAGGGCTAGTTTCTCCACCATTTGATATCTGGTTTCAGGGTCTTGCAGCGTTCTGCTAACGAAGTACACATAATACTGCATACCTTCTATTTCTTGGACGAGCGCGGCACTGACGGTGTGGTCGATGGCCGTGATGTATACAAGGAGGGGTTGGCGAGTGTCCGGCTTGTGGAGGATAGGTGGCGAGGTAAGGGTTGTTTTTAGTTTTTGGAAGATTTGTTCACAATCGTCAGTCCACGTCAACCGGGTGGATTTCTTTAGGAATTGAATGATGGATTGGGTTTGTTCGGCTAGTTTGGGTAGGAAACGGGAAATGGCTATGAGGCGACCTATGAGGCGTTGGACCACTTTGATGGTAGTGGGGCTGCGCATCTCAATAATGGCTTTGCATTTTTTGGGATTGGCTTCTATGTCGCGTTGGGTCAACATAAACCCAAGAAATTTACCACGATCGACGTCGAATACACATTTGTCAGGGTTGAGGCGGAGGTTGTATTGGCGTAGTGCAGAGAAGAGAGCCGAGAGGTCCTCGGCGTGTTGATGGTGGCTTGGAGACTTGACAACCATGTCGTCAACATATACTTCGACGCATTGTCCCATTAGATGACTAAAGACCTTGTCCATTAGCCGTTGATAAGTTGCTCCAACGTTTTTAAGACCAAAAGGCATAACTCTATAGAAGTAGTTGGCGTCGTCCGTGATGAAGGCGGTTTTTTGCATGTCAGATATGGCCATGGGGATTTGGTTGTACCCAGAATATGCATCCAATAAGCTCAGCACCTTATTCCCTGCCGCACCGTCAACAAGTCGGTCGATATTGGGCAAGGGGTAGGCATCGCGAGGGCATGCCTTGTTCAGATCCGTGTAGTCTACACACATCCGCCATTTGCCATTGGCTTTGTTCACCAAGACTACGTTAGAAAGCCAAGTGGTGTAGTGAGTCTCTTCTATGAATCCTACATTCAGTAACTTGTCGGCCTCAACCTTAGCCGCTAGTCGGCGTTCTTCGCCAAGTTTGCATTTCTTCTGGGATACGTATCGAGCTTCTTTGTAGATGGATAGTTTGTGGGATGCCACTTGAGGGTCCACCCCAGGTAGGTCAGCGGCTGACCAAGCAAAAAGGTATGTGTTGCTGGTGAGGATGGGTGTGATGATGGCACACTTGTCAGAGGTCAAATTGTTGCCCAGGTTGATGGAGTGGCCATTGGGAAGTTCTAGAAGGGAGGTCTCTTCAACTGGTTCGAGACGGACATCACAACTTACTCTAGGATCTAGATCTTCGCCTAATAGGGCGATGCTAGAGCCAAGTGGTCGCTCAATGTGGTTGGTTTGTTGAATTGGAAGTTGTGGGTGCAGGCTGGCCATGTAACATTCGCGTGCTAAGCGCTGGTCGCAGTGGATGGTGAGGATGTCACCAGCAGGAGAAGGGAACTTCATGGCCAAGTGAGGGGTGGAGACGACAGCGCCAAGGGTGTTGAGGGAAGGATGGCCCAGGAGGACATTGCAGGATGTTGGTGCGGCGACGATAAGGAAGCGGATTGGGATGGTTTTGGTTTTGGTTCCCTCATGAAAGACGGTGTGGAGGTCGATGTAGCCATGGGTGGATACTTGTTCGCCAGAAAAGCCATAGATCGGTTTGTCATACGGGACCATGGCGGTGTCCGGAAGTTGGAGTTTTTGGTAGGTGGCCTAGTAGAGGATGTCAACGGAGCTGCCTTAGTCGACAAGGACTTTTTTAACGGTGTAGTTTTTGATTTCAACAGTGATGACCATGGGGTCATCTTGTTGATGATCGAGACCATGAAAGTCGTCATCTGTGAAGATGATTGGAATCATGCGGCGTCTGTGGTGGGAATGGGTGATATGATTGATGGATTGGATATGGCGGAGGTGTTTCTTTCTGGCAGAAGAGGTGGATCCTCCACTAGCGAAGCCACCAGAGATGGTGTTAATGGTACCACACAGGAAAGGGTCGGCAGGGGTGATGGCGGTGTGGGTCGGTTCGGGTTGCTGGTTAGCAGGTTAGACGGGACGTCTATCGTGACGGGAGTCGTGTGGAGGGTGTCTGTGGTCGGATCGAGGTGGGTGGCGGGATCGAGAGGGATGATCATCTCTACGGATGAAGCGGCGAAAGTGACCAGCACGGACCAGTTCTTCTATCTTATCCTGGAGTGCTTTGCAGTCTTCTGTAGTATGGCCATGGTTGCGGTAGTAGCGACAATATTTGGTCATATCAGCGTTAGGAGGTGTAGTTATCTTGCGTGGTGGAGGGATGAGGTCAGTTTGTAAGGCCTCATCGAGGATGCGGGAGAGGGCTACGGTGAGAGGGGCATATCTGGTGAAGCGAAGTTGGCGGGGCTCGCGTGGGCCGGTGTTAGAGCGGGGAGGGTGTGGGGTAGGGTTGGCGGTGGTGACTGCATAGTCGTTGCAAAACTTGGTATGCAGGGTTTGCATCTCCACCATGCGGACAGAATCGGCTGGGTGGAGGTAGACGTTGTTGGCGAAGGGGCCGGATTGTAGGGTAAGTGCCATGCACTGGAGGATCATCTCTTGGTTGAGGTGTGGGGTGCGAAGGGCTGCCTTACTGAAGCGATCTATGAACGCTCTGAGTGGTTCGCCTTGTTCCTGTCTAATGCCCAAGAGGGAGATGATGGTAGTTTGGTGTGGATGGCTGCCAGCAAAATGGGTGGAGAACATGTGGGAAAGGACGTCGAAGCTGTCAATGGAGTTAGGCGGAAGGGTTGTGAACCATTCTAGGGCAGGACCCTTGAGGGTGGTGGGGAAGGCTTTGCAGAAGACTGTGTCTTGGGATGTGTACAGGGCGACATGGGTGATGTAGACTTTGAGGTGTTCGTCAGGGTCGGTTTCACCAGTATAGCGGTCCAGTGTGAAGGGTTCCCACTGGGCAGGTAGAGGGGTGTTAGCAATGAAGTCAGTGAAAGGGTGGCGACGCCTGGGCTGGTTGGGAGGGAGCAGATGAGGTGGGATGGGATGGTTGATCATAGCGGGGAAGGTGGAGGTAAGATTGTGAGGGTGGGATATGGGCCGTTGGGAGGTATTGTGGGTTGTAGGGTGGAACATGTGTAGTGTGTAGGGTGGTGGGTATGTTGTAGGGGATCTGGGTGGTGGGGAGGGTAGCAGTAGGGGTTGGGGCTGTAGTATGTCCTGGTTGAGTGGATGGGAAGTGAGTGGGATGGGTGGAGGGAATGGGTGTTTGTTGGGTAGTAGTGAAGGTGTGAGGGGTGGGGTTGTATTCGCTTTCCTCTTCTGTGGGCTGGAAGGCTGGGGACCTTGCAACCTCAAACGCCTCCTTGGCCTTTCCCTTCAGGGTGGGATCAGCTTCGATCTTTCGCCTAATGCGAGAGTTCTCTTGCCGCAGCGCCTCCATCTCATCAGCGCTGCGTTTCTTCAGATCTGCTAGTTCTTGTTGCATCTTCGCCTGGCCGTCCAGGATGGCGGCTAGGTCAGGGGTGATGCCAGCAGGTCCTGAGGGACCAGCATCCGCCTGCTTGTTCACTCCAGCTCTGTTGCGGGTGGAAACCATCTTCGGAGAAAAACGCGTACTAAGGTGTTCGTCTCGTGCCCCACGGTGGGCGCCAATTGTTCCTGCAGAGAACAAACAAGATAAGTTAGGCACAAGCGTCACCTTACCTATGTAGTCCGCTATCTCCTCAGTTGGCCTCTTCCCGGTTGGTACATGTCGGTTTGGACCCAGGAGGGGTTACCTGCAGAAGGGACTCCGAAGCTCAAGTGAGTCAAAACTCTCAAAAGGTCAAATCTGTGATTAATGAATGCGTACCTTTAATTACTGGGGTCCAAGTGTATTTATAGAGCTTAATTATGTCTGGTTATCCTATGGGTCGGGCCTTGGCTTGGGCTCTAGCTTGAGCTGTAAGTGGGCTTGGGCCCTAACCCAGGCCCTTAGGACCTATTGAACACGGGGGGCTTCGATTTTACTAAGTATATTGAGGTTGTCGGCCTAAACCGACTACTTTCCTTGGCGGTTTGTGTTGCTTATGTGTTGTCTTAGGCAGGTTGTTCCTCTAGACGTCTAGGTTACCGGTTTGGGCCGGTTAGGTCAGCCTAGGCCGGTTACTTGAATGCTTTGGGTATAATGATCATTTTATCATTATTTTGTTAAGTTAGCTTGATGTGGTACAATGTCTATATATTAATGTTGTATATAAAATTTTATGAGTGTAAAATTATTACGTACAAAAGAAGTCTGTACAAAGAAACTCCGTAAAAGTTGATCGTGTGATTTACACGAAAAGATATCACTACAAATGATTTTGTTCACAAATTCGTTGAATTCCTTAAGCAAAAGATTTCTTTTTCTAATCATTTCCTTGACACAAATTCATCTTAAATTCTCAAATAATTACCTTCATTTTATAACCTTTTTTTTCTTGAATTTTTGTCTTCTATGATCTTAATTGAACTTTTACTCAAGTCAATTTGAGTTTTATACCGGTTTAAATTACATTAAATAATTTGTTGAAGTTTACATAAAAATGATTTGAAGTTTGATCGTCATAATTTACTTTTCTTGATTACATTTTTTTCATCAAATCCGTTTAATATTAAACTTATATTTAAACATCTCTATTAAAGAAATATATATAAGATTATCACATTCATATTTATTTTGAAAATGGAACGGTAAAATTAGGTATAAAAGTAATACTACTCTTGGCGTATGGAGGAATGAGAATAAATTATTTAAGAGATCGAGAGTCACTATGAGATTGAAGGTTAATAAGGTAGGTAATCACTCGTGGATAATCAATAGTCAAACTTTAGAACGGTCATTCGACCAAAAGTCAAATCTTATGAAGATCGAGAACTGAGGGCTCATAGTGCATAGAAGTACGAGATGGTGTTATTGAAGGTTGATGTTGCTTTTAAAAGTCATTCAAATATCTCTTAAACCAGAAAGGGTTATATTTTATAGATGCCTTTGATCATGTGCTTATTTATGAGATGGATGTCATAAGACAAACATGTGATTCTTGTTCTTGGGAAGCCACTACAATTGTTTTGCGTCGAGATGGTTGAGGAAGCACGAAGGTCGAAGACATCGATCGATGAACAATAAGAAGCAGGTCGAAAAACAAGGCAACAATTGACTTGGAAGTTGATGGATGGTAACTACCTAAACCTTGTAGACCTTAAAACTGTTGAGAGCAATTCCATGATAGTTATCTAGGGTTAAGTTTACATTTGAATTCTAATATTGTAATCACTTGGGGAGGAGTTAGAAAGTATAAATAGGTTTATTTTGTATTTTACAAGGGTGACAAAATGTTGAACAAATCATGCATTCTCTAATGTAGTGAACAGGGAAAATGGCTAAACCAAAGTTAATTGTTGTAATTTGGGTTACCATTTTCATTGATTTTTGTTACAAGTTTCTTTACTTTCCTTAGTAATTTACTTTCCTACACAAGTTACTTTGATTTATTGTTGTTTTATCGCATTTCCATAAACCATTGTGTTCCTTGGTACCACATTTACTTTCCACTTAATTCATTCGTTAATATGTTTCATTCATCTTCTCCAAAAATCCAAAAAAAAAAAACAAAAACAAAAAACAAAAAGACTGATTGTTATATACGAGATCCTCGTGGAAATTCATTTGAGTAAACAATCAAATTTCTTAAGCGTGTGGATGAGATTGGTGCATAAGGTCGACCATTTACTCGTGAAATTGGTGTTGTGCATCGATACCGAGACATGAACAATACCTAAGTTAGGATTGAAAAACCAAGTGTTTGTCAGTCCTGTTAAAAAGAACTTGCATCAGAGAGATTTAGTGATAAAAAACATGTTGGAAATTAATCGAACCAAGGCCCCAAGAAACAACTATGAAAACTAAATTATTTTATCTATATCTCTAATTTCTTATTAATTATTATTAAGGTGAAGAAAATGCTTGATTTGTTACATTAATCAATTAAAATTGAAAAGCAATTTCATGTTATTAATAAAAATATAAAAAAAACCCATAAACTTATTTACGTGTTTAATATTATCTTGATTTTTACTTATAAAAAACAATTCAAAATATAAAAAAATTAAAAGTATTCAAATAGTTTATATTTGAAGTTGACTGGAGTGTTGGAATGTGAATCCAAATCAATATACACCGTCATAGTTAGTTTGAAGATGATGAACTTGAGGTGAACTTTATATGTCTTCTCCTACCAAAAGTTTTTGTAAGCATCACTGAAAAAGCTAGGAGAAAAGTTTGTTTTGGTGAATTCCAAGAGAGGAAAATTTGATAAACTTTTTGTACCATTTTAGTGATTTTTGATTTTATATATTGTTGGTATCTTGCAAGCCAAAGAAGAAAGAGAACAACATTTCTCGTATTCTGGTATTTTGATGTTTGTGAGAGAGGTTAGAGGAAGAAATTGAAAAGGCAGAGAAATCGATATGGGAAAGAGTCATGTATTAATTTTAATATCAAGTTGATACTGTGTTACTCTGCTATTTTGTCTTCTAGTGTTTGGATTTGGCATCAGATTTATTATTGTTCACCCTTTTTCTTATGAAGGCAATTCAGTTCATCCATGTATTTTTCGCCCAGTGCTTCAATAACCAACACTTTCCTTTCTTTCTCTTAATTTTTTCCTATTTGATTTGTACCATAATTTTCTCATTTAGTTTTTTGAACTCGTTATTGCTTTGAAGGTTGGAGGTTGCAAAGAGACATTGTAAAACTAGGAGAGTTTGTAATAAAAGATATGAAATAACAAGAAGTAAACTACATGAAAGATTAAGTATTTTTCGTTAATTATCTCAAATTCTAAAAATATTTGTTGAGGGCAGCATTGAAATCACATTAGATGTACATTTTATTTTTTTCAAACTAACCTTTCATACAAAATTTCAAACATATTATCAATTCCTAAAATAAATACAATTGCATTAATTAAATGTTTTCTGTTTGCACATTAATTAGTGTCAACACCCAATTTCGTCCGGCTAAATAAATAATAGAATAAATAATAATAATTTCTTTTTTTTCAGAAAAAGGTAAAAAAAATAATAAAAAATAAATAAGTTTTCTCTTTGGTTTTTTTTGCTTTGTCTAAATAATAATAATAACAGAATAATAATAATAATAATAATAATAATAATAATAAATAAATAAATAAAATAAAAGAAAAAAAACTTTGTTTTAATCTTGTATGTATTTTCTTTTGAGGCTTTGTTTCTATTTTAGCCCTAAATACTCTATACACCCACACCGTTTTTCTTGCAACTAATGG
>Ga0214545_1002879_pt1 | contig 33050 bp, 16 predicted proteins | sample CNSS4metaG_FD_160064 | JGI IMG/M metagenome (GOLD analysis project Ga0214545, IMG submission 160064) | Root nodule microbial communities from cowpea collected in UCLA plant growth center, Los Angeles, California, USA - CNSS4 | ecosystem: Host-associated > Plants > Roots > Nodule | place: USA...
TTATTATTACTTGTTTATTATTATTGTCGCTGAATTCATTTATTTATAGCTAGAGTATGCTTATATTTATATTCTTCTATAATAATTCTATATGTCATTTCTTGATAACTTAATTAATTGTTCACAATATCAACATAGTAAATTAAATATAAGTTAAACAATATATTAACAAAATCAATTTGTGAAAGAATATTACTATTTGCAAATATCAATTTCTTTAAAAACAAAAATATTATTCATACAAAATATGAAAATTAAAATTTAATAATATTAAACTAGAAAAAAGAAAAATCCATTTAAAATTCACGTATATTAAACCAAAATCTAAATTGATGGAAAAGATATAGCTAAATTCGGGTGGTAGATAATCCATTGTAATTGAGATTGTGGTTTAGTTAGGTATATAAAAAATAAATTTGGATAATATTAAAAAAAGAAAAATATTCAGTTTATGCTATAGTTTACAGGGCTGCTGGGCTCATGTGGGTAATTGAGTTTCCATGAGAATCAAGTGACAACAATAAGAATAGGTTCCACTTACATCACTAGAAAAATAAAGAAAGAGTTCAGTACAGTTATCTGAGTAGTTAACTATTATAAGTTCAATTTTTCAAAACTTAAACTAATACATAGTATAATTCAGTTTTCCTATTAATAGTTCAATTAGTTTTAGTTTAATATAGTTCAATTAACTATAGTACAATATGGTTAAGTTATTTTTGCCCAACTCTACTAATAACTATAATTTTTAACTAGTGGTAAGATTTCATCCAATAGTTAAAATCCCTTTCATTAAAATATTTTTATAACTAAGTGACTATTAAATAACTATTTTTTAAATTTAAATAATTATCTTACCATTATTTCTTCTTATAAAGTAATTGTTTATTTAAATTCAACAGTACATGTTTTAATTAGTTAATCATAATTTATATTTTTTATATGATGATAATGAAGTAATAAAGAAATTGTAATATATTTAAATTTACTTAATATTTTGGAGATATAATCTATTTCATTTAAAAATTATTATTCATTTTAATCAATTTTAATACATTTGATATGGTACTTGTAACATCCCGATTTTTATAGTTGTTATACTATTAAACAAAACATTAAGTTTTTAATGATTTAAAGGCGGTGGGTAGGAACAGGCCAATATATGAAGTACAATACAGTCATCCTCAAAATAACTATACATATACGGTCCATACATACGGCTTATGCTAAACAAAAGGGATGCAAAACACCCTAGCATCTATGAGGAAAAACAAATGACAACAACTACTGGAAACGTCCTGGAACCCTCTCATCTCCTGTCCAAGAGTGGTGTATCCTCACCTGCACCTATATCTGCTCACGCCATTCAATAGGGACGATCATTGCAAAAATAGAAGACACAAGGAACACACAACATACAAGAATGGTAAGCTAACTTGAATCAAGAGCAATTCATGCAATTTCTATACTTAGGCAGAAATCAGAATTTATCACACAATTATCAAAATCATCCAATTAATCCCAACCATAACACCATACACCATTCTAGACTCGATATCCAAATTATGTAAGTGACATTGGAGCTCTCGGTGGCTTGCACTTGAGACGGTTCCCAAACTCTGTAGAGTTTTAGGCACAAGGGGTATTCACTCAACCACTCCCAAGGTAAATCCCATCACCTCTATGACGGATCGAGTTCATAGACCAGGACCTCCTGCTACTCCCCCCGACGTAATCCATCATACTCTACATGAGTCTTAATGGTTACTAGGAGCGTTAGAATGCCACCAATATGAGTCCTCATGCCCTTACATCTAAAACCATTTTCTTAGAATTTCCCGTGAAATCCTAACTCTAACACATTCTCATTCATACCAAATTCACACTCAATTCCCACACACTGACTATCATACATAAGGATCACACCCAAGACCAACCATTATCATATTAAGGCAATTATTATAGTATCAATTAGTCAAAAACAGTGAGGGAGCTAACTTCTGCAGGGAATCTCGCTTAGGCTAGAGGGTCTCGCCTAAGCTAAAGAGTTTTTCTCGCTTAGGCGAGCTGCTCTAGCCTGGGCGAGACCTTTTATAGTGGCAAAATGAAAATCCTGAGCGAACTCTTGCTCAGGCTAAACTGGCTCGCCTAGACGAGAAGTTATCTCGCTCAGGTGACTCCAGCTCGCCTAGGCGAGATTTCGCGCAGTGACAGAGGTGATCTTCTGGTATTTTCGCTCAGGCGAGAGCTGCTCGCCTGGGCGAACCTACCAGGAAATTCCCTCTGTTCTTCACATGCAGGCTCGCTCAAAATCATCCAACATCCAATTTCACACACAGGCAGTTCCAAACACGAATTGATCACACAATCAAGCAATTCAATCACTCATGAACACATTTCGTATGAAATTTGGAGAAAAGTCAGCTTCCCTTACCTTTTTGCCAAGAATTTAGTTGGTGGAATCAAGCAATTTGCAAGACAGCAGAGTTTTCAGTTTAACCTAGGAGAATCCATCACCACAACATGGAGAAGGAAAAATTACACGATCAGACTCAAAATTCAGAGATTAACTAGCGAATTCTAGCTGGAATTGAACCCAATTTTTAAAAAGAGACCTACCTAGGAGACTAGAAGCTGAGGGAGGAAGCCGTTGAGGTTCCTGTGGGTTGGTCCTTCCAGAATCTAAGTATAGAAAGGTTGAATCAGTGAAATGGTAGCAGCAGAGAAGAGAGGTTAGGAGGTTGTTGGGTTGTAGAGAAGAGAAGTTGGGAGATTGTTGGGTTGTAGAGAAGTTGAGAAAGTGAAAAGGAAGGGAAGCAAGGTTTCTGTTTTTAGGAAATCCAGAAAAGGGGTATGACAGTACTTACTATTTTAGTTTTTATCTTTTATTTTCATGCATACATCTTTAAATAAATGGTAAATACTGAAAATAAAAGAGATATACTTTAAACGGATCCTCACATATCATGTATCTTAAATATAATTAGTTAGTATATGTGTATCAAATAACTGTTCATATATATTTATTAGTATATCTCTTCACATCTTATTGATGAAATAAGCCTCTAAATATAATATAAAAAAGAAAAAAAGTATAAAAAGGTGTTGATGAATTTAAATTAAATTTTTAACTTAGCAGAAGAGTTTGAGTTTTTAATTTTTAGCAATCATTTTTTGTATAATACTTTATATTGTGAGCTAATAAAAACCAGAGTACATATAAATTTTAAATAATTATGTCATATTATAAAATGATCAGTAATATGAATACTATTTTAACTTTTTATTTTATTTTGTTTATTATTACATATAATAGGTTAAAATACATATTTAATCTTCGTTTAATTTTATTAATTCAGTCCACTTTTATGAGGTTACAATTTTAGTAAATTTAATTCAATTCAATTATTTTTATTAACGTTTAAATAACGAACGAGACAATGAATAATACATACCAGGTATCAATTTTATTATTTATTTTTAATTTTCTTTTGATTTTTTTAAATTAAAAAAAAAATCATATATCAACTTAGTATAGTATCGCACTAGCAATAATATCGTGTCAGATAGCAGTTTCATTAAATTAGTCGCTAAATTAACTCCAGTATCAAACACTCTACCTTCATCGTCTTCGATCTTTCTCATTTTCGCCTCAAACTGCTTCTCTCGTTCATCACTATTTTGCAGGTTCTTTCCTTCTTCGCCTTTTTTCAATTCGTTGATCAATTAATGTGTAAGTGATGGTTTAGAATTTCAGTTTCTTTGTTATGTGTTTTCTTCCAAATTGTGGCTGCAGAATTTTTTTTTCTGTTCGCCATATAGTGTAATTGCAACATTTGTTATGTCTATTGCTTTCGTTGATATTTTAATAGTGTTATTTGCAATTTCATCACATAACTAGATCGATTACTGTAAATACAGACAATAGGTGTTTTGTATTTATCGACAGAACTGGAATTGTATGTGATATATGCATATTCTATATTAAATGTAACAATCTTAAAAAATTATACATAGTAAGATTTTTAAGATAGAGGTTTGGTCTTGGAACACGTGTCTTTCCTCAGGCATCTCCCTCCACGCAGAGCGATATAGAAACAACGGCAACCAACCATATTGTTACATAGCATAAAAAATTAAAAAGAAACAGAATCTCAAGTTCCAACCCAATCAGAGTGGCAGCGGACACAGTACGATGTTTTTGGTGGTAAGACCATGTGGTTCTTCCTCTGCGGGTATTCATCGTCTTCACCCAACTCCCACATCGCACCGTAGCAGAAACGTGGTTATTAGATGCTCCCTCAGCGGCGTGCAGGAGAAGAAGGAGAAAGCTGAATTGGATTCGGAGCTGCAGCCTTCGGTGGCATTTCCGCCGATCAGGGCGGCGAAGAGGGTGGTTCTGGTGAGGCACGGGCAAAGCACGTGGAACGCGGAGGGGAGAATCCAAGGAAGCTCTAATTTCTCTGTTCTGACGAAGAAGGGGGAGTCTCAGGCTGAGACCTCACGCCAAATGCTCATCGACGACAACTTCGATACCTGCTTTGCCAGGTTTCTTCTTCATCATCGTCATTATCATCGTCTTCCATTGATCAATGCAATTGTTGGTTATTATGATTATGACTCTTCGTGACGCTGGATTTTCTTCTTTGTGTAGTCCTTTGGCTCGATCCAAGAAAACTGCTGAAATCATTTGGGGATCGCGCCCGGAACCCATCATTACCGACTCTGATTTGAGGGAAATCGATTTGTACTCCTTTCAAGTATGCCATGCTCCACTCTCACACAATTATCATTTTTTTTTCTTTCTGTTTTAGTTCAATTTATACTTAATGTCTGTGTAGCAACTTTTAGAGTCAGTGTTAAGTTAACCAATTATAAATCATGCTAACTGTGATTGTTAAAGTCATTATTGTAAGAGCTGATATGCATGTCAGTTTCTGTTTAGTTAAGAGCATATTCTATTTTCTCTCTTTAAGTTCACTGGTAATTGGAAAATGAACATAATTAGAGTGCACTGTGTTGACTTCATGGTCAGATACCTGCGCTCATACATTCTGGTGAATTCATATAGTGAAGGATTCTCCTTGTGCATGAAAACATGTTGAGCCAACGATACTAGTGTATCCAATAGGCTGAGAAAACCAGTTGTATGAAAAAGTAGAATAACTTAAGAAAACATTTTGCTTTCATTCTTTTGTTTCTTTCACATGTAGTCATAAAACTTGTCACGTGATGTCAAAGATTTAGGTACCAAATGCACAAATCTTTGAAAATTGGGAAAAAAGTAAAAATAAGTCGACAATTTTGTGATTAGGAAAGATCAAGTTATTTTCAAAGTAACTTTAAGAGAGTACTCTTTATGTTTTTCCATCTTTGATTGTAACAGAAAATGAATTTTAATAATTTGGAGTTACACTTAGAGTAGCTTGATTCCTTTTCGTATTATTCGTTAAAAGTAGAAATAGAAAACTTTTTGTCGAACCAAATAGACCTTTAATGGCCCTATTCTTCATGCATTATATTTGAAAACATGAACACAAAAATAAGGGGACGTCTCTGTAATTATTAATGAAAATAGAGAATGAGATTCGCAAATATTTTCCCAAAGCAAGCAAGCTCTTTTACCAATGTTTGTTTGTTGGGTTCGAATCTTATGTATGGGAAAAATAAGCACTAGGAAATCTTTGTGTCCTTAAGTGGCACCAAGCTCAACTTGGATTTGTCAAGATTCAAAGTAACTTCCAGACAACGAGGGTCTAAGGCCTGGAAAAAGAAAACGAGGCATTAACTTTCTACTCTGCGTTATGGAAGATTTAAATATTGAGAATTTGAACTTGGAGGGATGAAATTGGTAAAGTCAATGTTTAAGGATGGAAGCATGAAAGTATTTAGAGACCTTGATCCTTGAGAGTCTGTGAGTTACCAAATTTATAAGCCTGTATCTTTTTAAGTACTACAATGGTGTTTGTATTGTACTGAGGTATAGCTTGTGACTTGGTGTGACTGATCTTGTGTTACTTTAGGGTCTGCTGAAGCATGAGGGAAAAGCAAAATATGGTTCTGCTTTTCGTCAATGGCAGGTTGATGCTGAGAATTTCATCATTGATGGTCATTATCCAGTTAGAGAGTTGTGGGATCGTGCTAGAAGCTGCTGGACTAAAATCTTAGCTCATGATAGCAGGTCTGTTCTTGTGGTTGCTCACAATGCTGTTAATCAGGCTCTTGTTGCCACAGCAATTGGTACCGGTTTCTCCCTCTGAGGAAATTTTGATGATGAAAAGAAAAGATCAAATTTTTGTCAATTTGAATATACTATGCTCAGTTTTTCTTCCATTCCTAACAATCAGGTCTGGGGTCCGAGTATTTCAGAAAATTACTTCAGAGCAATTGTGGTGTTAGTGTGCTGGACTTCATCCCAAGATCTGAGGGTGGATCTCCGCATATTTGCCTTAACCGGTTAAATCAGGTATATGGCTAATTTACTTGGTACAATGCCACAAAGTGGACCATCTGAGGTTAAATGTGGAATTGGCTTTATTATCCCCTGGCCATAACTTCAAAGTTGATGTGAATGAAGACTGTGTTATTCCCCTCTTTATTAACAAATAAAAATGTTTTTTATTACAAAAAACTGTTCTACAAACAGAGTTGAACTTTAATGCAGACCCCTGGTTCACCTATTGCTGGTGGGAAATCTGGAGGTCGAGAGACAAGTAAGAGGATCATACTTGTTTGTAATGGATCAACACAAGGAAATACAGAGGTATGAAACAATGGCCAAAATGAATTTGATAAATTTCTAAAAATTGAGTCTTTATTTAACTTTCACCTAAAAAGCTTCATGTGGGATATAAAACCATTTTCATTTTAATAAAATCTTCATATGATGGCAGTGATGCCTATCATGAGCTTATTTGTGAATATTTCACCCAAAAAGCTTAAGGTTTTGGAGTAGTTGGTTCATCTTTCAGGTTTTCATATAGTCAACAACCATGTGGTTTAGGGTTTAGGATAATTGATTGATCTGGTCTATGATCCCAAATGCATTTCTTCACATCCAGGTTCTAAACAAACTACCTTGTGTTAACAGAATGGTTTTCCTTTCGGTGGTGATCAACCATTGAACATGCTTGGTGTCATACAGGTATTACATCCAATCATGAGAAATAGGTGGGGTAAAGTTATTTCATCTGACCTTTTGCATGTATAACAGTCCCAGAAATCTGCAGAGCTACTACTTGATTTGAAAGTGAGTTCCATAATTAGCAGTTCTAACAAAGCCAGTGTTGGGACAGCCTCGGTAATCTCCCAGGTAGCCTCACTTTTGGTAATTTGTAGTTAGCTCTTATGTCAAATTCCTATTTCCCAGTTTAATATATACTTGCATCTACTGCTACACTGATTCTGGTTTAATACACACACCGCCTATTGAATTGTGTTAAAAAGTGAATTTTAAGTTTAACTCAACCCCACAAAACCAGTTTGTGAGATGAGGTTTGCACCTACTTATATATTGTAAATTTGTTTTATCTCTAGTCGTTATCTCTAACTAACGTGAGACTTCCAACAAATTGTATGTTTGAACTGGAGAGTTTTGGTTTCTTTCTCTATTTATATTTGTTCTCCTCTAATTAAATTGTTAGATTTAAATTTAGGTACAAGAAGCTGCAGATTGCTTGGGTGCTGACTGTGTGCCTCGATATGTTGAGATGAAGCAGATTGGGAACCTTGATGTTGAAACTATCTTCAAGCAATCTGAAATGGCAAGTAATGTTTGAATGTGGATCAATCATTTGCCCACATTTTTCTTTCTCTGAAATGGATACTGGTTAATGTAGTATTTTCTGTATCTTTACAAAGGAATTGTCACAAAAACTTGCTAAATACAAATTGAAGATATAGATAAAAAGCTTCATGACAAACAATATTGAGAAAAGTAGAAGGAAATTGTGACCATCTCAATGTACCAAGAAATTCAACTAGAAAAAGGTTTTGCCAAGTGTTTGGTACTGATAGCTGCTTGTAATTTCAATATCCATCTTTCTAGTCTTAAACAACAAGGATAGGTTAACAGTTTATGTGTGCATTATCAGTATGTTCTGTCTAATTTTCATTTATTCACTGCAGGATATATCAAACTTTCCGCCATTTCAACCTGGTTGGTTAAATAGAGTTGATGATGGATTGAGAACAAGATTATGGAATCAATCTGGAAAAGTGTGGCAATCTTTGTTGGATGAAATATCTGATGAATCTAAGCCAGAAGAAGTTATAGTGGCAGTTGGTCACCCTGCAATCCACATAGCACTAATGGGGCACTGTCTTAATTTGAGCAAAGAATGGTTGGGATCATTTCATCTTGATGCAGGGAGCGTTAGTGTTCTTGATTTCCCTGATGGAGCTAAGGGAAAAGGTGTCATCAGATGCATAAATTATACTGCACATTTGGGGAGATGGTCCATACCCATCACAAGATCAACAGAAGATGGTGAAGAGTTTTAAGTCTAAACATGTGATTCCAAAATGGAATTGAAACAACACCCAACTCTGAATTGTAGAGTTTCAGAGGTTCAACATGGTGAAGATGGTTGAAATTTCAAGGCATGATGACTGTAAAAATGAAATCTTATAAGCTATTTCACCTATAAGATCACTTCAAGGTATAGATATTGCTTGATGTGATATGTACAGTTCATAACACCAATCATCCAAGATTACTGTTAATTGTGCTGGATTTTTCTTTTCAAATAGCAATTTAGAATATAGACTATTTGGTGATTGGTGACTATTTTTCTGTCTAGAAACAAATCAAAGAACTGTGCTCGCTGTTAGCAAATAATGGCACAGGAAGAAATTGGCACAATTCAAAAGATACAGTAAAAAATGCTACGATTCTGAAGAAACTAGTTACTGAAGAGGCATTCATGGAACAAAAGTTGTTCTGTCTAGTATTTTTCATTCTCCTTTCTTTTACAGATAACTAGTAAGAGAAACCGTGTTCTATATTTCCTTTTAATATAATGAATCCAGAGAAATGTGAAAGGGAAAACAAGTTTCTTAATTTAAATACTTTTAGATCCAACTATCAAGGTTGTGTTTAAATTTCCATTGAACCAATTTTCCAATTCTCGTTTAACAATGCTTGTGTGTTTGTATATACATGTAAAGTAAAATTTACCTGAAATTTCACTTGACTTCCAACATTGAGTTCTTTTTTTTTTCTTCTTAACTTCAACTAAATTTAATTTCCTAACTTAAACCTAAACAAACACTAAAAAATTGTGTGTTATGAATTTAAATTAATTTTAGGAATAAACGCAATAGAGAAACAAAAACATTTCAAACCCAAACACCACTTATAACTAAAGAAAAGTAATCTAAATCAGGAAGAAAAGAACAAATATATTGAAAATTCAAATATAAATTTAAGTAGCAATAAATAAAAAATGAAAAACTCGATTATCATATAAGAAAAAAATTCATAAATTTATTATATTAAATATTAAAATGGTATTAATCTTTCATATAAATTAGGCTCATATTTTGTGTTTTGTGAAAGTTTTATTTGTCTTTGTCATTCTATGAATCTCTTTCTTTTTGCATATGACATCATCATTATCTTTGGCACCATCTACTAATTTGAAAGTCATATTTCAACTCAAACGTTTTTGAGATATTTCCAATAATCAACGAATGACAATTTCCTCAAAAGATCTATATATATATATATATATATATATATATATATATATATATATATATATATATAAAATAAACTAACATAATTCTTAACAAACTCTGATAAGCTTATAAATGAGTTTCTCTTCCTTAAATAACTACAAAAGAAAAATTCACTCAAGCTATTTATATTATAACTGACATTTCTTGTTAACATGATATATCATAAATTATGTACATACTAAAGATAATTATATTCGAATATTTCATTTCTTAAATGGTTTCAACCAACCTTATTTGATACATTACAAAGGAAAAGTTTTAATGGTTAGAGAATAATATAAAAAAATCATAGTACATGTATTAAAACGTGAGAATAATAACGTTAGGCGATATTTAACTATCACTCATTGTCCAATAATAAGGTGAATAGTGTCAGAAACAGTGGTAATTGGGTATAGTTTTAAATAATATAGTTGAGTATTAATGTATTATTCCTCTGTTTCTCTATCTGCATAAATTTGTAAAATCTGTCATAGCAAAATCTGTATAATTCTGCAATGAGATGGCGAACTTTTAGACTTAAGAAGATTGAATTTTTTTTTTCTTCAATGAAACCAAGTAGTAATTTAAATATATTTTCTTCTTCGATCTTTCGAAATCTTTCAAAAATAAAATAATAAAAAAATTCTAAACACGAAGCAACCAATACATCAAATTGATGAACCCTAATAATATTATCATATACTTCTACTTTTACTTTTAGTTACCAAAAGTAAAGAAGCTCCAAACTTCAAAAACAAATAATATCTAAATTGAGTAATTCACTTAATAATATTATCTTAACAAGATAATACAAATTGAACATAAAGAAGCATTTTTAGTCACCAAAATTCTTCAATGGATGCCATTGTTTATTCATTTTTAATTGGAAGAGATCTAGAATTTCACAAATTCAAAACTCTCTGTGATTGTTGTTTAAACTTGTTCAATGATTGAGTATATCATTTGATCCGTCCCATCACACGGAACTAGTTGTTGATTTTGCCGACACTGTCAGATATGATATTTTGATTATCTTTTATGATCAAAGAAGGTTTTGAGAAAGAAAAAAAGAAAAGAAAAGGGTATGCAGAATTTTAAGTGTCACTTTCATTCATCAATCAAGTTAATTAAAGTTGTTGTTAATGAGAAAATGAACCCTTAACCAAACTTCCAAAAAGCAACACAAAATCCCATGTAAAAGAAGATTTTTTTATTCTTAACTGTCGTTGCAACAAAGATTCATTGATTACTTTGAGGTACCTTATTTGCAGTTTTTTACTCATCTCTGGTTATATTGACGTAGGACTGTTTATTTCTATTTAAATATTGATGCTTTATTACTATTTATTTCTCTCCTCGCATTTTACTCTTAAAAATGTTAATCTCAATTTTTACTAATTCATTAATTTTTTAGTAGAATAAAAAAAATTTTAATGTTTTAAAATTATTCAAAACAATGTTATTTCTTTTACTAATTTTTTTATAACATTGGTAAATCTTAAAAAGAGTGGTACTAAAATGGATTTATAAAGTGAAAGTAAATCCAAGTGGTGAAGTCATGAGACATAAAACCATACCCGTGGCCATTGGATTCTTGTTGCGGAATGCTAGAATCAATTATGGTGAAGTGTATGCACCAATGGCAAGGATTGAAACCATTCAATTGGTAGTAGTAATTGCAACAAATGCTAATTGATCCTTAAACTAGTTTGATAGGAAGTTTGCAGTCCTTAATGTCCCTCTCAAAGAGGAAGTTTATGTCCAATAACCACAAAGTTTTGAGTGTAAGGATCAAGAACACAAAGTATATAGGCTAAAAAGGTCTTGTACAAGCTTAAAGAAACACAAAGGGCTTGGAATATAAGAATTGACCGTTTTCTAAACAAGTTTGATTTGAAAAGTGCATATATGAGCATGGTGTTTATGTAAAGAGTTGATAGAACAACAAGAAAACTGAAAAGGTTTTGATATTTCTGTATGTTGATGATTATTTGATCACTAGTAGTAGTGAAGATCTGACATACATTGCAAACCCAAATTGTTTAAAGAATTTGAGATGAATGACCTAGGAAACTTGAGTTATTTTTTAGGAATTGAATTCAGAATGACACGATTTGGAATGGTCATGCACCAATCCAAATACACTCATGAGTTGTTGTTGAAGTTCAACATGCAACAGAACAATTCTGCAAGCACATTAGCCGAGGTTGGATTAAAGCTGAAAAAATAAACTGATGAAGAAAGAGTAGATCCTACACTATATTGGAGGATTTGGGAAGTCTGAGATACTTATGCAATACAAGACTTGATCTCAATTTCCATGTTGGATTGATTAGTAAATACATGAAGGATCCTAAGGTGTCACGTTTACTTGTTGCAAAAAGGATATTGAGGTATCTACAAAGCACTATTAATTTCAGGATTTTGGTGCCAAGGAGATCAATTGATGAATTGGTTGAAGTAATGGGGTATTTTTATTCTAACTAGTGTGATGATAAGAATGACAAGAAAAGCACAACAAGTTACATTTTCTTCTTTGGATAAGCACCAATTTCATGGAGCTCTACAAATGAATCAGTGGTAGCATTATCTTCCTATGAAGTTGAATATATAGCTATATGTGAAGTAGCTCGACACATCCTAGTTGGATTCTTTGATGAGAAAGTTAAATGGAAAACAACATTAAAGAATAAAGTTTCTTGTAGATAACAAATCAACTATAAATCTTGCTAAATCTAGCTTCTCATGATAGACCAAACACATAGAAATGAGATTCCACTTCATTTGGAGACAAATCAACAATGAAAAATTGGAGATTGATCACTGCATATCAAAGATGCAGATTATTGATATATTGACAAAGTCTCTAAAGTGTAAAAGGTTCAGAAATCTAAAAGAGTTAATTAGAATTGTAGATATTATACATTTTTAACTTGAGGAAGAGTGTTAGTGTATAATCAAATCAAAGAGTTAGTTAATTTTATTTTTAAAATTGTTCCTATACTATGCTATATGTACACTCTTTTCATACAGAAATAACAACATCACTATGATTTTATTTATTTATTTATGATACTATCCTCACTTTGTTAATAAATCCATGGATCCATAAAATTTATAAGAATTAAAATTCTTGATGGTAGTACGTGAAAAAAAATATATATAGATGATCCTAATTGTAAAACGATAATACTTAAGCACTGAAATGTATAATTAAATCTAAACTATGTTTCAAAAATTAAAACTAATAACACTGTGTTTTATAACCCAAAATATTATATATATATATATATATATATATATATATTATGTTTAAAAAATTGTAATTATTTTAACTTATGCACTATATTAAAAAATATAATTAAAAAATCAGTACAAGATCCACAGTTCTGGGCCATTGACTTTGTACTTGCACATGATTTTTATACAATAGATAAAATATTTCAACAAAAGAAAATAAAATTGCCAAAAATAGTCGTTTATTTCACTTGCTGGTTGGTTTGTTGTCGTTATCGCCAAAACCAATCGCTGTAACATATTAGAATAAGAATAAAGTCAATTGTCTATTATTCTAAATAAAGGAATCACATAACCAAACCAAAATCAGTTAAATTCAATTTGTAAGAATGCTCTCATTTTTTTATTAGTTTACAATCAATTCATTTTTTTTCTTTAAAATCCTTTTTTTTTTACCATTATGATGTTTTCTTTAACAAATTTAAAAGGTATCTTCCACTTATAATAATGATATTATCACAATTACATATGGTGTATCACTTTAAATTTTTGTGAACTCATTTTAAACAAAATAAACTAAAATTAATGACATTTAAAATAGTAAGATTAAGTTAAAAAGATAAACAAAAAAAGTTATGAAGTTCTTCCTTTTTTTTTAATTTTATTTCACATGTTTGCAACATTCTTGAGACAAACTTGTAACTGAAGAAAATGATGAACAAAACTTTTGTTTAATGTAACACAGACATTACATCAGCATATACACAAATGCATTTAAAATGTTTTTGATGTACCCTTCTAATAATTCTCCCAATTTAACAAAAACATTAATCAAAGATTGCTCATTTAATTTTTTTAAAGGGTGGTTTTAGTTAAACATTCACCTATATCATTGAATACCATATTTAAAGAACTGTACTCTAAAGTCCATTGGGTTTAAGACATTATAATAATCTGTGACTTATCAAACCCAACATTAGACTATTCACTGTATTATTGTACAATTCAGGAAACAGATGGGTTTTACAAGACAGCTACTTCAAGATATGTTACAATAAATGTTTTTAATGATAAAAATATTTATAAGTAGGAGGGTTTATTTTTATATCAATATATCATAAAATTAAGGTGATGATTATACTCTATTTACATATTATAATTTAATTTGAATTATTTAATGTGATATTTAATTATGTATGAGAGTAAAACACATTTTACTTTCAAATCTATTATAATTATTTATAAGATTAAATAAGTTTTATATTTTTAAATTATTTATAATAATTTAGAGACAAAAAATATATTTAACCTTTATTTTTATATATAATATTTAATATATATGAGAATGTGTGTACTTTTTGTATTAAAGTATTGACATTTTTGGAGAAGTGCAATAAAAGTAAAACCTTTTTCATGTTTATTAGAAATGATCCATATATGAGTATTAATTCATAAGTAAAAATGAAATTTCTTTACCTTTAAAGGTCAACTTATTAAAAAAGTTATATAATAATTGACTATAAATATACCATTTTAAAAGAAGTTGGATAATAACTATACATATTTTCATGATCATTTATTTATTTATCAAAAAGATATAATTTTTTTCTGAAATCTTATTAGTATTTTCATTTTAAAGTAATTTGAATTTCTCGCAACAAATGGCTTCACTTACTTATCATTTCAATCTATCTTGATAGAAACACAACCAAACTTTTTATTAATATAATAAGCAAAGATTAACTAAAACTGTGGTGGTTTTGAAACATGTAATAATTTCTCTGGTCAAGATCACAAAAGACAAACATAAATTTCTCTGAAATTGGTTATATGAAGGGTTGTAAAAATGAAAATAAAAAACAGAAACATAAAAATTGCTGTGTACTCCTTGGCTAACAGTGATTTTGCAGAATGTGTTAAATAATGGAGAGAACATGTTGGCTAGGGCAAGGAGAGTTTGCCTAGTCCATAGCCTCATCATTCTTATCGGTTTCAAATTGTTTGTCTGCATAATTCAGTTTCTGCATAATATTAATATTCCTTTTGGAAGAAAAAAGAAAGTGCAACACAGTTTTGATTTTGAAGTTTGAATTGCCCTTGGGAAGGAACCAAGGAAAAAGTGGGGGAAAAAGGTTAAGGCTGGCCCAATTGATTTATTAATTACCAATATTCCCGCAGATAGGTAACAGCTTCCTTCAAGTTTCATCAACAACTTAGGATAAAGTCTAAGATCTATTGGTACCAAGTCTGCATTATTATGTGTCAAAAGAAATTCAAATTCAAGTTTGCCAGGAAAAGGTGTTTGATTGAAGAAAAATTTCTCAGTATTATATTAGGCCAAGGCACAATACTTTCCTTTTCAGTTGAATTCTATTCTTTCACTCACTTTTAAGGAAGAAACTTATTCTTGAAAAAGAGATTATTGAGAATCGAAGTATGAGTCTAAATTACACATCAGATAAAAATAAAAAGTGTTGAACAACATATAAAGAAGAATACTCATAAATTCATTGTTTCAAGTTTGTCAGAATAATGATTTGAAGATAAATTTCTCGGTATTACGTAAGGACAAGGCACAATAATTTCCTTTTCAGTTGGATTCTATTCTTTCTCTCTTATGGAAAGAGACGGTTGAGAATCCAAGTATGAGTCTAAGTCACACATTAGATAAAAATAAGAAAGTTTAGCGACATATAAAGATGAAGACTCATAAACCCATTATCTTAAGATTTTGGGTTGGAAGCGGTGTCAATTCTTTAAGTGGGTTGACCTCAGATCTCATTGTTTTATCGCGTGAATTCTTCCCTCAAAACTGTCACCAATGGTCACCCTCACACTTATATGTATCATCATAATCATGACCCTTTGGAATCTTAATCTAACTACTCTTTAGCATGAAAAGGGGAAGAAGAAAACAGTGAGGTTACTCTAGAAAAAGAGTAGAGTTTATGGGGTCACATTACTAATTATTGTTTTACAAAGACACATGGATTATAATTGGTTAATCATAACACATCGATTTGATTCATCAGTCCCTACCATGGATCTGTAGTCTCTGTTACAATTACCAGCTAGCTGCTACAATCAACTTTTCAAAAGCTAATTAGATGGGATAGGATAAGTTAGCTATGTGGCTTTCTAGTTCTAAGCAAACAAAAAGGCTCAAGGAATTTCAAGGTTTCTAAATTCTAAGTGGAGACTCAATACAAGTATGCACCTTTTCTCAGGTAGCTTTATACACAAGCTGGAATATAATATAATAATACAATTTTCTTATTTCATTTATGGGTTTACTTGTTTTTGTTTTCATAGTGCAAGTTGTAGCTAGCTAATATTTTGGTGAGAGAAACATATGGTTTGTGAGGAATCTGGTTATTCCACTTTGTTAGGGAAAAGTTCAAAATGTAGATGAAAAGAAAAAGAAAAGTTAGCATGCCTTCTTTATAAACCAGGAAACTCACAAGAAGCATGCATTCTATTCACCTTTTTGTTGTTTCTCTTTTCCCTTCTTAAATAACAACTAAAATTCTTGCTTCTATGAACCCCAAACCTCCTCACAGAATTATGCATATATAGTTGCAATTGTACTTGTTAATGTGTTAGAGAAAGATTTCATTTGAAAAATACTTTGTTAAGAGGGATTATATCTACTTTTTGTGAACTTGGGGTGTACCTTGTCAAAATTCAGAAACTAGCCATTCTAATCATTGGAAATCATCTAAGAAGTTGATTTAATTGAATATATTGGATGCATAAAACTAGATATTAATGAATAATATGATTAAAACAGAATAACAGATGACATAATAGACTCAATAAAAAATAAATTTTATTAGAATAGACTTCGTAATATTTTCATATCACTTAAAAAGTTGAACTTTTACGTCTATCTCAATCTCACAATTGATTTGTAAAATAAGGTTCGCATCCAGTTATATACTAAGAAATTGTCTTATTTTTAATTGATCTGAGATTTCTAACATATATGTTACATCTTATTTAGTTTTAAACTTAAAATTGGTGATTTAAAAAAAGTGGTCTAGTTGTCCACTCAGGAATACCCTTAATGCACACCAATAAATTAGCTCCAATTAAGCTCACTATTTAACCCCTCTTCGAAAAATTTGGCATGACACTTTATAGTGTGATAAGTAGATGCAGTTGCACACAAAGAATCCTTACGTTTAGCATAAGCAAGTTTGAATGTTCGATTCATAATGAGGAAGGCAGAACATGCCCCTAGCAGGACCAGAGTTTTTGGGGTCCATGGCCCAAAACAACATGCCCTTACACTTGTACCTCAACTAGAGAAAGTAATGATGCCCCTTATGCGCTGTTTCATATTGTTTGTGACAGATTCCATCATCCCCTTAATTCATTTCTCTCTTACCTCTTCACACTTGCAACAATAATTCAACCATAACCTAACACACACAATACCTGTATGAAAATGTTCTTCTCTTATTTATTCTAAACAGAGAAATACAACACCAATGAAATATGAGTTCAGCTCAGACATAAAGAACTGACATTATTTTTAATTTAAAACGTTTAGAAAATGAATTTATGGATCTGACGTTCAATTTTATAGATTTTGATTTTCCAAAACATTACTTTATGTTTGTTTTGAGAAAACTTCCCAAAAGTGTAGCGTGAGGGGATAGAAACTGGATGATCAGTTATGCTTTAATACTTCATGTGCTTGTGTTCATTCAAGTGTTCTTCTTTCCCAACCGCGACCACATGATGCTTTGTATTGTTCTGATGTAACGATTAGATCATAATGCTGATTAAGATAGTCACACTCCTTTAATTTGACAGTGAATGCTTTAACCTGAAGTTAATTACTCAGAAAGTTATTAGTCCATAACTCCTTCATGCATGGCTTCTTAAATATTTCTCATTGATGATGAGTTCAAAACCCAGATTTATTTTGTGGGACCAACATTCACTATTGCATATTCATGGCACCCCCACTTCACCACTATTGCAAGAAAGAGATATGGAGTTTTTAGTAGCAGAAAGAAAGAAAAAACAATCACACATTTATCCCATCAAACTTTTGCTCCAATGCTTTCCTCAGAAAACTTCAATTTAACAAGTTCCATTGTTTTGTTCGAGATTTTTTTCTGTTTCAAAATGCACTGTTTTAGATATATTGTAACTTTTTTAATAGATTTTAAAATATTAAAATGAATATAAATCAACTTATTTTAAGAAAAAAAATGTTATTTGACACTATTTGACGATTATTTAATCATTTATATAAAAGTAAAATAATTTTAATAAAATTTAACTTTTATATTTTTAAGAAAAAAATGAAAATAAATAGTTATGAGAATAATGTCAGATGGTAATAAAAAAATGATACCAAAATATCAGTATCCTTATTTTAATGACATATCAGTAAAAGAAAACATCTTACAAACCAAATCCAAATTCCTATTTAACATACTAAAACATGTTTTTTTTTTCATTGAGTTATGTCTTTTTTATTTGATGTGGCAAGTGTTAACCAATATTGATTAAAGAATTAAAAAAATTATTGGGTATTTGGAAGAGTTCAGATATATTTATTAAATGGAATTAACAACGCACTGGAGCTAAAACTCAACATATAACATTTGACAAAGGAAACTTCCCAAAAAATAAAAAATAACAAAAACCACTGCTGTCATCTCACGTTATTTCTCTGCTAAATATATGAGTATAATGATTAATTACACATGATAAAAATAACTGATTTTTTTTAAATAAACATTCTTATAAAAAAGAATTAGTGTATTAAAGTTAATTCTTTTAATCTTTTCATCATTAATAGATATTAAATTCAAAAAACGAGTCTTAATTAAATGATTAATGCAAAGATTAAATTTAAATTGGATTTTACAAAATTATTGAAGTTAACTTGTAGTGTGATTATTAATTACAAAATGAATGGAACAAAAGACGGGTGAGAAAGGGAAACAAAGGAGATTCCTCTGTTTTTTTATTAAGCTTATTCATTCTCATTTATGTCACTTTGTTGTTTTCCATCTTCACCACTCATACCTGATGAGGCTAATAAATTGTTCATAACATATTTTATTTAATTGCCGTTATTAATGATCATCAAACCCAAGATATGAACAGTAAACATAAAACAAAAAATAAAAAAAACTGGTGTTGGATTGAAATATGTATTACACATGATGAACTTTTTCTTCTCTCATCCTTCTTCTTTTTCGTAAAAAAATGATATTTTGAATATTAAAGTTTGACAATTTTTTTATAATATGAGATGTTATTTTTTAAATAATTTTAAAATATTGAGAATAAAAAAATAAAAAATAATTTAAAAAATAATGCATAAAATTATAAAAAAAAAAATTGTCAAAATTTGTATAAAAAAATCATTTTCCTTTCTTTTAAATTGCAGTTTCAACTACTGGCAACTCATTAAAAAAGAACACGACCCAGGTTTCTCTTCCCTCTTATTAGACGCACAATATTCTAAGAAGAGAGAGAGACATTGTGCCATGTTAAATGCAAAGTCTTCTTCCTCTCTGTTTCCCCTTTCACAAACCCAAGAAAAATGAAAATGCAACCATAACCATAACCTCCATTTTTTTTTTCTCAGACCTCAAAGTTTCTCCAAAAACTTCAGATCTTTGTGTGGGAACTAGAAATCCCACATTGCTCGGATAAAGACAAAAACAATAGTTTATTAACACAGAGGGAGATCTCGGTTAGTTGATCGAAATGAGAGACTTTGTTACTTGCTTCAGCGAGAACGCTGTTAACGTGTCTCATTCTTCAATCTCGTGTTCTTCTTATTCGAACAACGCATGCATTTCTCCCTCCAACGTCGCACCCTCCACCCAGAACTCTGTTTCCAGCGTCTACAAAGTGATTCTCTCAACGTTGAAGCAAATTCTGGTGACGGTCACATGGTGTAGGAGCCACTCCAACCAAGGACTCGCCATAACCTTCAACCACGAGGACCCTCCACCCTTTAGACTCAACACCAATTCGCGCTTTTTCAGGAAGAAAAAGGGCACCAAAATCCTCGAACCCTTTTCTTCTGACTCATCCAAGGTCGAAATTTTGTGGGATCTTTCAAACGCCAAGTACGAATCTGGTCCCGAACCGGTTCAGGGCTTTCACCTTGTGATCATCATCGACTCGGAAATTGGTCTGGTTCTCGGTGACACCGCTGAAGAAACGGTTCTTCTTTCGAAGAAGCTCAATTTCAGAAGCACGGGTTTGGCGGCGGCTAAGGTTTCTCTTTTGTCGCGAACAGAGCATTGTTCTGGGAGCACCCTTTACTCCACCAAGGCTCAGTTCTGCGACACCGGCACGTGGCACGATGTTATGATCAGATGCAGCGTGGAGAAGGAGAATGAAGGGTTGTTCAAGTCACCGGTTTTGTGCGTTTGCATAGATAAGAAGACCGTGATTCGTGTGAAGAGGCTGCAGTGGAATTTCAGAGGGAATCAAACGCTTTTCGTTGATGGGTTGCTGGTTGATTTGCTTTGGGATGTTCATGACTGGTTCTTCACCCCTTCTTCTTCTTCTTCTTCCTCTTCTTCTGGGTATGCAGTGTTCATGTTCAGGACTAGGAGTGGCATGGATAGCAGGTTGTGGTTGGAGGAAAAGAATGCACAGAAAGATAAAGACAGGGTTGAATTCTCCTTGTTGATCTATGCCTGTAAGACTACATAACCATAACGGAACTCAATTTTCTTCTGATTCAGTTTTTCTTAACCTTTTTTCTCATCTCTTAGTTTCTCTTCCTTGCCTTTAACTCTTCTTTTCTTTCCCTTCCTCTCGAAAGGAAACATACCCATTTTTTTTAAGAGAAACACAATAATTTTCAGTTTCAGAAGTTTTAGTCATACGAGAAGAATTTGCAATTTTGATTCTAGTTGAGTTTGGTGCGAAACTGTCAACTCTCACAAACCATTGATATATTTGTGATGTAATTCAGAATCCATAAACTTTGAACTCAAAATTTCTATGGAAATTATCAGATTAACAACTGCAACTTATTATCTCAGATAGTTAGTAATTGTAATTTGTAAAATAATGTGGTTTCTGACCCGTTTGGAGGTGATTGTTTTCTAATGTTGAATTGGTCTTCAACTGAACATGAGCATGAAAAAAAGAGATTAGAAAAAAATGTCCAATTTATTTACAAGTTTTATTCTTTTCTGGTATGAGGGATAAAACAAGAGAGTGGCCAAACGGGGTTTTCTGGTTTATGACTTGGACAAAAACGAAATTCAGCTAAAGGGGTAATAATTGAAGACTTTGATTACCATGGTTGAATTGCCAAGCCTTTTATGGTAACCAAAGTTAAAAGAGTCTTGTGAGTGGAAATGGAATGAACCATATTTTGACCAGTCTTCTCTCCTTGCACTTTACGATTCTGTTCCTCACTGTAATGTAATCTTTGGTCGAAAGATGAAAACTTTATTTTGATGATAACCGTTCAAGTAATAAATAAAGGGGAAGATAGATGTTACACAACAAGGTACGATGTGGATCTTTCTTAGCATTTGGTTGTGATAGTAGTTTACTTGAAACCTTAAAAGTGTGGGTAGAAGAATTTGCAGAGGATTGAAGCATGAATGGATTAGTTTAGAGGGAAAAGAGGGTTGGGTTTGGTTTGGTTTGGTCGGGTCACTTTCATGCGAAAATGATTCAAAGGAAGGAAGCTCCAACATTTTAAATGTTGGGTTTGTCTTTACTGAGGTGGTGGAACCTTTGATTTTGCATGATGGTCTATTCCTGTGTCATGAGATGCCTTGGCATGTGTTTATGACTCTTGGTCCCTCCAAAGTTCCACTTCACCCTCTCAACCAAATCATCATCATCACCTACTTTCTCAATGCATGCGTTTCAAAAGAGATGCAAAGTGGGTGAGAAATGGATAGACTTCCGTTTCAAATAACACATTTATCCTTTATCATATTTCATCTTTCAAGTTTAATATATTTTTACTACTTCAATTTTAATAGGAAATTGAAAATATATGTTCTAGATTGATGACCGAGTTTCTCACATCGATTAACATATTTAAACTCAAATACTAGTATGAACATTTGTTTAACAAAGTTTGTTTTTAAACACACAATATTTTTTTTTTCTCTTTTCAAGTCAAATTAAATATCTTTTCCATCCATTAAAGTGCTTTAAGGTGTATTTTATCAAAAGTTTGTTAATAAAACTATCAAAACATAATTTTCTAAAAAATTAGTATCATTAAATTAAAAAGACTATATTTATTGATTTTTAAATAAAAGAACCAAAATATATCAAAATTTTAAAAAAATAAAATAAAAATACAAACATATTTAACCATAGTGTTAACTTCATAGAATTTATAAAGGGATTTTATGTGTGCAACTCTTGTTTTTTGTGGCTAAAGTTTTCCTTTTGATTAGATTTTTGTTTGTTATATGCCTTAGATTTTCCATATTTGAAGTATTATGTGCAAATTATTTGTATTTTTATGGTTTTGTTTGTTTTTAAGCGGTATAAAAATTGTGTATGTGAAATTTACTTGACTTCAATTTTGAATAACTGAGACTTGCAAATGAGATAACTAGTAATATAAAAAAAAAATGATGTTAAGTAATTTCTTTAAGAAAACCAGAGAAAATGACAAATATGTAAAAAAACAGAAAATTATTGATAATTATAAAAAAAATGAAAAAAATGAGTTTGGAGAAGGTAACAATTGTGATATACTATTTTTACCAATATTTTTATGATACATTTAACAATATTATTTCACACGTTTATTCCTTCTCTTTCTATCTTTCTTTTTTTGCTGCATAATTTTTCATAAAAATGTAATACATATACAAATTTTGTTCTGGTTTGAAGATATAACCTGCATCTCTCTTTAACTGGTGAAAGGAATTAAAGGATTTGATTGCCTTTCTGGCTACTATTTTGCCTTTTCCTTTCCACTTTGTTCAAAATAAAGTGCAAAGATGTGTTCAGTATTACTACTATTCAGTAACAGTGTCAGTCATTTTTCAAATTTATTTCCTTTCTTTTTTCATTTACATAATAGTTTCTTTCCAACACAGAGTACGTTTCATTTATGCTTTACATGTTACTTTGCTGGTTTTGCATATTGGATGTTATTTGGTGGATGTTACTTTCGCACTGGGCAAAAATTCTTCACACATGCTCCTTCTTCTTCCTTCCCCATTTCTAATTTTGTTCATTGTTTTCTCCTAAAAATTTATGTCCTTAAGCCTAACCTTCTCAAATAACACAATAACTCTAACTTACCAATCATTCAAATTGAATTCTTGACAGATCAATAAGAGTTCGATGATGAGTAACGTAATATCATCTTAATAAGTGAGTTACACTTATATGATGGGTTACGCTTCTCATTTATATATTATAATTTTATTTTATATTTAGACAATATAAAATCTTTAAATAATTAAAAGGAAATTAGTTAGCAAAGTAAAATAAATGTGCTCAAAAAATTGTGGATTTGTAAAAATAGAACTTGATTAGTATCTTGGTTACAACATTTATTAGATTAATACAATTAATACAATGTGATTTCTTAATACTTTTTTGTCTGGTAAAGGTAATATGTGATTATTTTTTAAACTGTGTTAACACTCATCTAAGGAAGGAACCACATTGAATCATTTTAAATAAAATGGAGACTAAATTGAAGACAAGAATATCGGGAGATTGTATTAAATCAACTCGACTAATATTGTAACCAAATTACTAATTAAACTTTAAGAAAAATATAAAAAGGTGAAGAATGTCATAAAGTGTAAAACTTGAAGGTGTTTGAGGTAAAAGAGTGCATGAAACTAAATTTAAACACTACAAACTAAAACTTAATTATTCAAAGATCATGACTCGAATTATTAGAATTTTGTTTCAATTGTGCTTACTTTTAGTATGAAATATATGAGAATTCAACATGGTGGAGCCTTGTGGGTGGATCATGGGATTCTTAGGTGGACCCTTTAGGGGATATTGATGGTAATTTTTGTGTTGTGCATGGATCTTATATGGTTAAGAATCTAGATGTTTTTATTGGGATGATGTGTCAATAGATTTAGATTCATAGGCTAATATGTCTTTTTTGAAAGATGTTACTCTCATTATTAATAGTTTATAGGATTTACAACATTTAGATTCATTTTATTGTAGTTATGTTGTTGTTTCTAATTTTTTGACATCTAAGGAATCTCATTTTATATAAGAATTGAAAATAACTTCTAAATTAACTAATATGCTTGATGAGAAGGAAGATTTTAATTCTAAGAAGGATGATGAATCCGTTCAAACTATAAGGAAACTTAGTCGAAATAGGCAAAATAAAGTTAATACTAAATCTTCCAAAGTAAGAATTTCTAAAAAGCATAAATGAGTTTTAGAAGATTGCATCTATTAATATGGTGAAGAATTTAATATTGAACTTTGGTTAGTTTTTGTATAATAGGTATTTTTCTTATGTGTGCAATGTATTTTTATCATGGATTTAGTGTGATCTCCCCATGTTTTTATGTTTTTCTTTTATTTAGTAAAATCTTCATGTTATGACAATGATGCCTAGCATGAGTGCTTATTTATAATTGTGTATATCAACTGAATTATTGTTAAAGATTAACATATGTTAATTTCAAACCAATAAGATGAAGTACATAAAATCTTGTATATGAAGCTAAATAGTATAGAAATAAATAGATAATACATGTGAGGTTTTTTTTATGGTAAATATTAGGAAATTTGGCACCATGATGAACTATCGACTCTAATACTAATGAGTTGTAAATAAGTTTATATGAGAGATTAAGACAACATTTTCAACCTAAAATCTTAAGATAATAGGTTTATAACTCCTTTTACTTATATACTAGTCATATTATTCATTTTTACTTAATGTAGAACTTTCAACTCCTTCCATGCATTTATGAAAAGTATGATGATATGTATAAAAGGAAAATAATGGAAAAGTTTCTACCATTGAAAATAATAGCTTGGAATGAGAATGGGGTAGGTATGGGTGGTGCTGAAGGCCAACCAGTGAAGTAAATCATAGTTGGAAGGTTTAACACTAAAAAGTGAGAGCTTAAAGCTTGTTCAATCTCGCCATTATTTCCCCACCTAGTGCTTCTTCTAATATTTGGACTAAAGATAACAAAAGTCTGTTAATAATCTCTTTTCTTGCAGCTCATTGGTGATATGTTTAATTGGTAATCAACATACACACTAAGATGCATTGACTTTCGTCTATATGGAAAATGTTGAATTTGGTGGACATTAGTTCTGCAATGACTTTTGAGGACATATTATGAATTATGGCATGCTACCAATAAGAATATTCTTAAAAGAAGAAAATAAATTATATATATAATACTTTATTTTTAAGTCTTTATGAAGTTTTTTATGTAAATAATATTAACTATTTAATTTCATTAGTTATTTTTGAATTTAGATTTTCAATGTGTTTTTACATTGTTTTTATATTGTGTTTTTAAAATACATTTATTTATTCTAATTTTGTTATTTTAAAATATATTAAAAATGTTTATGTATCAATATATTTTGAAAACATGATAAAAATATAATACAAAAAATTTAAAAGGGAATATGAACTCGCTATTTTTCTGATCAGTCAAAATATATAAATACACTTGAAACTAACCAAGAAATTTCATTATAAATGGGTCTGTGCACCTATATCTACTTTGTTAATTTCCTTTCGTAATCCTTGTGTTAATTTAGTAGTGGGAATGGAACAATCTTAGATATTGATATGAGCTAGGTGAAGTGTTGGGCTTAAACTTCATTTGTAAACGTGGAAGTTCAAATTACTCCTACAGTGTTTCTACGCTTCTTTTTCTTAGTGAGATGAAAATTGAGATGCAAATCACTCGGTCAATTATTTCCTCCACCCCACATTTTATTCCAGCACCCCATCAATTCCGGAATTTATTTTCCGAAACACAACAATTCCTGGAATTTTTTTTCTGAAAACCAAATGTCCTCCAGTTTTACGGAAAACACTCTCCGGAAGGTTTGTGATTGGGGTGGGAGAAGAATTGGAGTACAATTGCCAATTACTCATTTTTGTTTTTTTTTTTTTACACTTTTTATACATATTCCAATTTACCATTGAAATAGAAATAGTGACAAAAAACATGAACAGTTTTTGAGTGGTTTCTGCCAAACAATTATTGACCACATGTATATTGTGGAGTATTTAATTTTTCTTTTACAGCATAGATTGATTTTCAATCTATTAAATCCTAGCTTACACTTGTTTTAACAAAGATGGGGATTATTTTACAAGGTCAACATTTTCTTATTTATATGTTCTATGTAGTAGAATATTTTCCTTTGTTCCAAATGTGTTCTAACTTTTGTTCCATGGGTGGGTATGCATATGAAAATACTTAGAGACACTTGATGCTCAAGTTTGTTAGAATTGAGAATTAAAAATAAATGTGTAATTAATGAAGGATTTGCCATCATATTTATAGTCTCTTAATAAGCTTTTATCTTAATAGGCCAAGTGTCCAAACTACCTTAATACATTATTAGTGTTAGTGTGTGATCATCATCTTAGTTGCAGATTATATTAATAGGGATAAAATCCTGTATAGTTAGATCATCAAGGAATTATTAATATCTTAACTATAGACTATAGTTTTTCATACTTAAAATTATTAATATACTAAAGTGTAAGAAGTTGAATATCTAAATATAAAATCGATATTTGAATATTTAGCAAGTACAACTCAAGTAATCAAGATGGAGTGTGTTGCAAGTAGTTAAACTTAATGGTAACTTCTGATAAAGTGTATATACCCAAAAGAGGTGCATCACTTTCATTTACAGTTGCAAATAATGTAGCATTAGCTCGTACTGAATTTGATTACCTCAATGTAAATTTACATGTGCGCTGAAAGAAGATTCTGCCAAGGGTTTTAATGTATCTACAAGTAACAAAAGATGGTGATCACCACAAAATTATGGTTGTCAAATCAAGTTGCAATGCATAGGATTGCACAAAATTAAATGCTGGAAAACATTTATCACGGGAGTCTATAATGGCCATGTTCAACGACAAACCAGGTCAGACATTTCCATATAAATATATGCTTGAAAAGTGTATACAATTAAAGACAGTGATATTAGATTGTAGGGCTAAACCTTCGACCATCAAAATGAAAGAAAAAATAAAAAATCTAACCTGTAATAATCTAATTAAGAAATTTGAACATCCAAATAATCACGAAGGGGCAAGTATATACATCAAAACAAGATACCTTTCTTCACTCTTTGCTTATATCCAAAAATAAGGTCTATCCAGTGATGCAAATTTTCTGAGAAAGCCTGGTTCAAGAGCTTCCCAATGCTGCTTACTGATGAACTCTCGAGGGCTACCTGTGGCCCATGGAGGTAGGGCAACATCCCCAGCCTGAAGAAACATCATAATAATTAAATTTAGTAGTGACCTCACCAGCATATTTGGCTCTTAGAATTTAAAAATAGAAAAGGATACATTTTCAACAGGATAGCCTTTTTGCCAGACTGTTTTCTCTACCAATTCAAGAGTGGATCGATTCTCCAAGAACTCGGGAGTGCATAAAATTATGAAATCAATTCCTTCACATAAGAGGTGTTTCCCTTCCCAGCAACCCCGGGCCAAGAATCCCTCATGCTATTGAAAAAAACTATCGGTATATCAAACTAGGCACCCTGATACTTTTTGTTCTCCATACTAAATGGGGGCAGGTGGAGAAGATAGAATAGGTCAATTCCAGAATTAGAATAATTAGATCCATACTGAAACTTTGGGACCTCCAGATCATCCCGGCTCTATCTAATAAAGACTGATAGAGTTAATGTGCATCGTAAGGAAAAGAAACTAGCTTCTATCATCAGGTTCACGGTCAAGTTTCTCAGTTTTTTATGATTTAATTCTTATAACATCTTAGTTCAAGATAAGTGTATAAATTTATGTCTCCTTGGAGGTTACAACTCTTGCAGAAACCGGATATTTCTAGTTCTTTTCTAATGAATCTAAATTTGATTGTTTGCTTCATGATGTAAACTCACATCAATGAATGTTGAATATAGGTTTAACACATGAAAACCAGTAAAACATTCAGCACAAAATCCCCAGGTAATGCATGATAGCAAACAACACATCATATATAATGAAAGAAAAATTGCAACATAAAACAAAACCATACAGCACTGGAAAGAGACCAACCATTTTCTAACTGATCTTCACCCTCAGGAGTCTGGCAGTCCACTGGTTTATCAAGCCTGTGAAATGTTTTTGGGTTGGACAAAACAAGATTTCCACTCTTATAATCAGCAAGGACTCATGGAAAGACTAGATAGACATTAGGGAAGATACTGTATCCACGTCCTGAAAAGGTGTTTATGTGCATAAAGCACTGGAAATTGCTTATTTCTTTCTCCCTTATGACAACTTTTAGAAAAGGATTCGTTGTTATCTTGAAAGATGGGTACATCGTTGCTTTCTTGCTTTGATGATCCTGAAATCGGATACAAAGCAGACAAACTACATTCAAAAACATGAAATGGGGGAAGAGATACACCCACACACCAAAAAAGTGGCACGACCACCAAATTTAAAAAAAATAAAAGCAAAGCTCAGATCTGTGCTGCAACACTAAACACCTTAAAAAATAGCACCAGAGTGACTGCAAGTCCTTAAGGCTTTTTGTGCAACAACTCATCGTCAATAATGCAGCATAAATGCCATGGTCATAAACTAGCAATAATATCAAGAGATAAGAAGATAATTCTTACATGCTATTCCGAGAAAGATTTATGGCAACCAAATATTTTAAGAACTTCTTTCTGTTTTTCGGTGGAAAACCAATAATCATCTAGGAAACTTCAAAATCTCATGAAACAGCATTCACCCACTCTTAAAGGTTCAACAAACAGCTCACAGTGACAGCCGTAGAACTTGCCACCATTAATCAAAAGTTGAAAATAAGGTTTTGACTCTGATGCATCAGGACCATTTTCAATTTTTCCCGGACAACTCTGGTTTCTCTAATTAAACCATTCATCAAGAATATTGTGTACTGTATCAACTTCATGTTTGCAGTATTGAGCTTTTTCCACATTCAATACAGACCTTCAGGTGAAAGAAGATTTACTTAGTGAGAAAGATGCCACTTACTCCCAGTGCATATCTTTGCCAAATTGCCTGCACCCAGAGTCTTAAATCCAATTTTGAAGTTTCTAGATATTTCCTTCCCATCTCTTTCTTTTGACAACAATCCATGTCTTTGATTCTTACTCCTCGAAACTTTGGTACCATTAATAAACTTCAAGTCAATAATTTATCAAAAACACCAAGGAGCAAATCAAGTTGCTGCCCTTGATCAGGTCTACAAACAAGCAAGTCTTCCAATGCGTCTCTCCTATATACCAGAAGATACTTGAACATGCCAATGGTAATACTTCGTACATTTTGCCTTGTATCACAGAGTAGATATCAGATTCACACATTTTGCCTTGTATCACAGAGTAGATATCAGATTCACACAGACAGCCTTTAAAATCTGTACCGATGTTGCTTGGACAAAATATCATTCTTGTATGAGCAATCAATAATTGATAGACTGTACTTCTGTCAATTCCTGAATCATCTTGAGGGGAAGTAGAGGATAAACTCTTTTTAGGTTCATTAAGTAAACCAGCCACAAAAGAAGATCATCTTCCCCTATACGGACTAAGAATGATGGGAGGAAGCAGTATAAAATTGTCCAAATAGATTAGAGTTTTTGAGAACTAGCTGCCTACTTCCTCTTCAAATTGATAAGAGCCTCTTTTCAACAAGAGCAGCTTCTCAATTCTACCATCTTTAATTGTCAATTACTTCCATAAAATTACACCAACTATACCTGTCTCCAAGAATCAACCAAAAGCAACATATAGGAGGAGGAGGCGATCGATTTGCTTCTAAGATATCCACGTTTTAAGGGGAAGAGGATGACCCGTTAACTATTCTTTTCAAATCTAGATTGAATACAAAATTCCTTATACGAATCAAAACTTTGTTGCCATTTAGACATCTGCCTCTTCAATAGATCATATGCCTTTAAACCTAGAGGTTCGAGCTTCTTCGCAGGAGCATCAAATCTCAATTCAACAGGGGAAAGATCATCAAATATCTCTTGGCCAACAGATTCAGTCTGCTCAGTGGACTTCTTCTCTGGGATATGAGAAATGAATGTATCATAATTTGTGTCACTATAAACAGACTTTTCATTTACATGGTCGGCTGCAGACGAGTTGAATGAAACTGGACGGTATAACAAAAAAGACTTTGGTTTCGAATGTCCAGCCCAGGTTTCGTCTCCATCCTCAGCAAGGGAGACTGCATGATCATCAAGGTGCGTAGGCCCATAAGCTGAGACAGCAATCTCGCCAGCCACCTGCATAACTTCTTTGTATTTGAGGCTAAGCTCTGTTTCTACTGAAAATTCGCCTTCTTCCAAGTTTAAGCCCCCATTGCGAGATTTATTAAGCACAAGAAGAACAGGAAAGGGAATAACTGGACCCACAATGTCATTATTGCCGTGCGGTGATGATTTCCTTAAAAAGAATGGAGGCAATTGAGGAAGTTCGGGAACAGCTAAAGATTCCAATGCCACCCTAATGTGATCCAGGTTTCCAACAACTTTATGGCATTCAGCACGACTCAAAAACGCCAACTGCAACAGTTCCATAGGTAAGTCAGCCCACAATCTTCTCCAAGCAACCTCATGTAAGCTTTCTGGTAGCTTGACATCATTAAAAACAGAAGTAACTTCAGGACAGGATCTTAATTGACCAAACCCACAAGCATTTAATTTCTCACACAATAACTCGTGCACTTCTGCGCTAAAAGGTTCTTTGTCATGAGCATCCTTACAGTGTTTTTTTAGTTTTCTAACCAGGAATCGAGTGAGTCCACCACTTGCATATGAGTAAAGGTAATCCAATTTTAAGTAGTTATAATTTTTTGGAAATTTGTAATCCTCATCACTCATGTGATACAGTAAGTGTCTATTCAAACACAATACTTGATCGGGGCAATCTTCTAAGTTTCTGGCCGGAGCCCAAGAGGCATGATATCTCTGCAATTCAAACTTTCCCGATGAAGTAAGCCTTATCAGTGTAAAACCCCCATTTTCATCAGGTTCAGCGAGTAATGCAGCAAGTTTATTGCTTAAAATGCCAAATCCCAAAACTATCTCTTTCTTTTGCTGCCAATCAATCCACTCAGGAAGCGCATCCTTCGAGAACTCTTTCCTTAAGAGACAACTTCCACAATGACACTCATGACCAGACAAATTGATCTCAAGTGGAAGCTCCCAAGCACAAATGGCTGGGTTAATCTTTGAAGTAACAGATCCTTTGCGAAATGGTAATATAGACCCATAGCAGAAGATATTGAACTCACAATTCCAAATAGATCCCAACATAATACAAAACCCAGATTCAGAAGCCACCTCAAAAGCATCCTCCTTCGAATGAGACCTCAAATCAGACAACCTTGATACAGACATGTAGCTAGGCTCTTCAATCCCATGCACCCATTGCAAAACCGGCACCAAAGGCTTCCTCACATCACATAGAAGCAAAACACTAGTAGAAGCCACAGCAAAGTAAAAATTGTCCGGAGCAGCCCTTGACATCGCAAGAAACCGCTCATTCTCATCCGGAGCATACATTCGAAGCGTCTCGATCTTCATCAAACAACTCACACTACATTCTTTCAGCCTCAAATCAACCAAGAAAACAGCATCGGAACGCGCCACAACCAAAATCCTGGGGTGCCAACTAAACTCACAACTCAGCCACACCTTACTATCCGAAGAATCATCCCAGGGCACCTTCAACCTAGTCCCCTTGAAACCAGCACCGGAGCCACAACACTCCAAATCAAACAAAAACAAATGGCCACTCTCCAACAAAACCAAACTCTCCTCCAATATATGAGGACTCCAACAAGCATGCGCCACAGGGCAAGTCTTAAACATCTTATCACCCAAACAAACCACGCCAGGTCTATCCAAAATTTGATTGTGCCTCGCAGCGAACCAATGAACGGAATACAGAGTAGTAGCCAGCAAATACCCGATAGCTCCATCAACCTCGTCATCATCAGAAACAGGGTTAACAGAAATGTTCAAGATACGGTGCGAGGAGCCGGTAGACGCATAAAAAACGTCGCCGTTAGTATCGAGCTGAGTATGGAAGCGCGAGTCCTCGAAGCGGAGCTTGAAAAATGCGAGCTTGTGGTCGTTGTCGCCGGCGGGGAATAAAATGAGGGCGTAAGGGCGGTGTGGGTAGGTGAGGAGGTGGAGGCGGTTGCGGAGGAAGGGGGAAGCGGCGTCGTTTTGGTGGGTGGAGGAGAAGAGGGAGGCGATGGAGGAAGCGGTGGATGGGAGAATGGAAGAAGGGTGGGAAGAGAGAAGGAATCGTGAAGGTAAGAGGTAGGGAGCGTAGTGAAGAGAGGGTAGCAGAGAGGTGGAAGAGAAGAGAAGGGAGAGAGAATTAGGGTTAGGGTTGAAGAGAAGAGGACCCAAAGGGAGAGAAGGGGAATTGGAGAGAAGAAGAGGAGCTACTGTAGAGGAACCCACTGGGAAGAATGATTTCCATTCTTCTGAGAGCTCCATGGCAATTGCACAATCCCTGTAACAGAATCATACAAAATAAGATTTTCAAAAAGAGTAGATGAATATTTTCGAAATTATTAAATCTAATTGCATTGGGCTACAAAACAATTAAAACATAAGAGAAGTTATATTTTCATAGACTACATAAAATATTTCTTAAAATTCTACGGGCTAGCCGATGGAAGCTTCAAAGTCGCTGAATGAAAACACGATTTTTAATTTTTTTTTTTTTAAATTTTACTAGTGAAAAACATTATTGTCTTTTTTTTTTTTAGCAATAAGTTATAAAAGTAGATAACTTGTATATTTTTTTTTTATTAAATAAATTTTCATTATAAATAATTATTTAAATTTAAAAAAGTATTTATTAAGAAAGTAATATAATAA
>Ga0214545_1002881_pt1 | contig 33046 bp, 20 predicted proteins | sample CNSS4metaG_FD_160064 | JGI IMG/M metagenome (GOLD analysis project Ga0214545, IMG submission 160064) | Root nodule microbial communities from cowpea collected in UCLA plant growth center, Los Angeles, California, USA - CNSS4 | ecosystem: Host-associated > Plants > Roots > Nodule | place: USA...
GTTGGGTGCGTCGTGGAGGTTCCAAACAAATGCCCACTCGAGCTTGTCGAGGTCGAGTCGGAGGACAAGGATGGTGGAGCAGGGCGCGTTGAGGGCGAACGAGGACTTGAGGCCGCCGACCATGAGGATCCGGTTGCCGTGGCCGCGAACAAGGCGGGGGCGCTTGAGGACGTCGAAGACGTCCCCCCATTCATGGCGCTCGAGGCGCGACCACGAAGGCGAAGGAGTTGCGGCGACGTTGCAGGAGAAAAGTTTCCACCGGTGACGGCTTGCGGAGACGGTGGCCGGAGCAGCGCAGTGGCAGCACATCGTGGTTGCAGAGCTTCGCGTGGTGGTGGTGGGTGGCTGGAGCAGCAGGTTATAGAGAGAAAGAGAGAGAGAGGAGAAATGCACCGCGGGGAAGAAAAGGGGGTTCACGAATTTTGAACCCTAATTAAACTATATGGCCTCGGTTCAATTAATAACCGAGGCATATAGCCCTATTTGGCCCCGGTTCAATGACACCCGAGGCCAAAGACGTAATGGTTAGTGGCATTTTTGAAATATCCAGCCACATTTTTGGCTTCGGGTCTTTGGAACCGAGGCATATAACCCTCTTTTGGCACCGGTTTTTTTGAACCGAAGCATATAACCCTCTTTTGCTTCGGGTTTTCGCTGAACCGAGGCATAAAAGTTGCCTGAAATTGTAAAAATGCCACCGTGCCATTATATGCTTCGATTCCTGACCAACTAAGACATATAAGGCGAGGTAAAAAGCAAAATTTGTACTAGTGTATAAAACTATCATCTAACATCATAATTTTTTTTTGAAAGTTTGTAAAAACTTTTAAAACATAATTCAATCCTCAATTCTTGTGTTTCATGTGTGTAAAATAGGTTTCATCTCACTTTGTATTATGATTTTGTTAATGGAATTTCTAACAACCCTCGTATAATAAGCAAACATGAAATTAAATATTTTTGACTAGTACAATAAAAATTCAATAACAATTCTTGTTGAAAGTGAAATTATGTTTGATTGAATTTCACAAAACTAGTAAAACAAAATTTAAATCCTATTTATATTCTCATTTTGATGTGACTAATCAATGTGAAATATTCCACGATGTAAGGGTATCATGAATATATATATATTATTATTTTTTTTCCTGTCATGTATATTATGCAGCCATATTATGCTATTTCAATTAACCTAGATGAACCATGGTAATCAGGCTCAGCGTCCAGGTGTCTAATTGCACGTGCAACTCATTAGGGAGTCCTTGATTTGACTACATCACTAGTTTTTATATTAAATCCTTTGAAGCTGACTCCTATCCTTGCCTCCAAAAAAGTAAATGAGTGAACAAAATTCATGATGGGCTAGCTGCACCTCACTCATCCACCACAAACATTTCACCCACCATCAGATTAATGTTATTCACAGTACTATACTTCTACCTTCAAAATAAAAATTCAAAACTATGATTTTTCTATTTTGGGAAAATAATTAATAAAGTATTCTTTTTTTTAATTAATCAATGTTGCTTTTACATATTCAAATCCAATAATTAATATGGAAATAAATTATAAATGTATTTAACATACTTAATACATTTTTTATTATCATATAAATAATACGTTATGATTACGTTTGTATCCTTAAATAAAATTTTGTTTTTAATTTATATTATCATTTAACACTCATCATTATATATGTGTGCCAAAAGGTGAAGTGGCCATCATAAGTAATATTCATTTGTATTCGTGTTACAATGTTAACATACATTCAATAAATTATTTGAAATTTGTAAAGTAAATATTTGTTATTGACCTTAAAATAATCTTTAAACATAAAAAAAAAATTATTATGGAGGGATCTAAACAAATAATATTTACAGGGATCAAAACTGTATTTTTTTATTATATAAAAATTAAAGTAAGTAATTTTAATTTTTTGAAGAATGAAATAAAGTTTATTTTTAAATCGAAACCAAAGCACACTAATTTTAATATATATGTAGATATAAAAGGAAATTATCAACTATATATACTGTATAGCTTTTATTATATATGACACCTTCCACCAACTCACCTGTAAATTGAATGAGAATTATTGCATAGCATGACAAGGCCATACGATGCCTATGATAAAAAGCTTGATTCCGTAAGACAAAAGTCATCATGTTAAAGGCTAATCTAATGTAAAACCTTGTATAATGACAAACGATGATGTAGGGGTTAATTTTTTTCAGTATGTATAACCCTTGATTTGTTATCGCGATAATATTAACACTGAAATTAGTATAAACTATACTTTTTATTTGACTCCAAAAGTCACTTCATATCAATTGTTTAACCTGGAAAACAAATCTATGTTGTCGTGGAACTTTTCTATCTAATCGGTGAATGTCTTCTCAGTTATTTCTTCTTACTTCTAAGTTACCATCTGAATCTGGTTTCTTTATTTGGTTGTAACATTCAGATATCCTTGTCTCTGCGTATAAAGTTCGTATAAAGATCTCATGAGAGTCAACAGAAAAATCTGGGGTTGATAAACAAAAGACATTATTGGTGGATATTACACCCAACAATGTCGCTTAAAGATCAAGTTAAAGCTGCACAAAAGGAAGAAAATATCATAAAAGTTAAAAATAAGTTGTAAACATATCTTAATCCCTTGTTATTAGAATAGGTAAAAGAAACGGCATTCTAGATGTTAGGGATTTTAAATGATGTCATGCACACGTGATCAACATAATTATATATATTTTATGTGGCTAAGACCATTAGACGGTCATCAACTTTTGTTTTGTTCTAATTAAACATGCTTAGCAGAACGATCAGTCTTTGTCATGGGTAAGTACATAGAACCAGTACACTATTTGTCAACAACTTATAATATAAAGAAAAATATCATTTTAGTTTATGTACTTTTTTTTTGTTAAGTGAGGTGTATGTCTTTTTATTTTTAATTGAAAAAATAATCTTTAAACTTTTCAAAACATAAATAACTAATTTTTCTTCATAATATGATTTTTATATAAAGTTGAAAGAGATATGATAATCATTTGATAAGCTGCCAAATCATTATAATACTATTGAAAAATATGTTTTTCAGGACCATTTTAATGACGGTAAATGTGTGTTGTTGAATGTGTGGTTTTGCATACAATTTAGTTGACTCTTGATTTTAATTGGATGGAACAGTTGGAACATGAGAAATTAGCACGGATTAGTGTAATTGGAAACTGAATTGGTATGATATGATGTGAATACATTGAGAAATCTGTTAAGTGATTATGTAGTCACTCTGCTTGCAAGTGTTACAATGTTTGTTTGGTGAATGATGGTTTTGTTTGGTTTGATAATTGGATGAGACGGTTAGGTTTTGAGCAATTGGTCTAATTGATACATTTTGAACACTCTTTTGGTATTCATTTGAGTTAGAAAAAGGTTGAATGTATCCAGTTTGGCTAATTGATCAATCTAAACTCTCCCATTCAATGTAAAATTTTTGTGATGACGTTCAATCGCAATAGGGGTACTGTGCACCAATTCACATTTTTTCAAGTTTGGGAGCATTTTTACTCCAGATTATTGGGCTGGATGTGCTGTTGAGCGGTACTTTGACAATAAGCTCCTAGAGTGGTTTTCACTAGGTGAGGTTTTGCTTGTTGGACAAAACCAGAATAAGGAAGCTCACTAACTTTGTGGCGCTATTACCAACTTTGTTGCTGAGCGAAATTCTAAAAATTTAATCCAAAGAGGTTCTAAGGGACTTGGCTTTGAGCGCTTGTCTTTCTCGATGGGCACCAAACCTCTGTAAGTGCAGCATTGGGTGCACCTCTCTATTACTGGGTGCTATTTCTGTTATGAGTAATTTTATGTTTTGTTTTTCATGGATTTAAGATATTGATGGTTATCACATGCTGTATTTGTACTACAAGAAAAATTGTCTTTACCGATGATAGTAATCCGTTCGTAATGACACAAATCTGTCGGTAAATTGGTATAAGCGATGGACTACCGACGACCAGAAATTTGTCAGTTAACGCATCGTCGATAATAATTTACCGACGAATGCTTGAGATTTGTCTGTATTTATTGGTGGACTCGTCCTTCGCAAAAACCATCAGTTATTACCGACGAATCAATCCTTCGGTAATTACCGATGACCTAATCCTTCAGAAACCACAAACGTTCATGCTTTGCCATTACCGACTGATCAGTTTGTTGGTAATTACCGAAAGATTTATCCGTCGGTAATGACAATGTATAAACGTATGTAATTTCTGACGGATTTGGCCGTCAGTAATCCGTCGATTTTTAAATAACATTTTCCAGTAACATTTGTTTATTTAACATTTCCCAATTACCTGCATATAAAAGACTCTAACACAAGTTGGCCAGCCCTATAAAGTCTTCCTTTCTTTTTTCCTCCAACAGTCTCAATCCAACACCTAGTCCTGATATTCTTGTCCTGTGTGGGATCAACAGAGGATTGCTCATGTGTTCCATCAACACCACATGATCGAGCAGTCTAGTCCACACATCATTCGGGATCTATTCTGGCCTTTCTCTAGCCATTCCGGCGTCTCTAAAGAGTTCAGATAAACAATGAGAAGCTCTGGTGTTGAAATTTCTCTTAATTTCATTTTCATGCTTTGGTGCCCATTGAACTCTCCTCTATAACATAACAAATAAAACATTTAAAACATTATAAGTATATTAAGCAGTTAATAGTAGTTAACAACTTAATTTACATGTACAATAAGTAACAACACGTTACCTTAAAACGTTGCCAGAAATGGTCCTTGTCTTTCTCAGGTATTGATCCCCATGATGGCCAAGGATTAAGAAATTTTTGCTTGATTGTCTGTGATGCAACTCTTGATGGAAAAAACCTAAAAGACTTGGAAAATTGTCACAAGATGAAAGAAGTTATATAATACAAACAATTAGAATAACTGAATCAAAATATTACCCTCGACCGACAAGTTCAATCATTGGGCGGTCATGTAGAGGAGGGTCCTGATCTTCATCACTAGGATCACCTGTAGATGTTGGTGCAACTATATCACCTGGAACTAGGGATGGTGTACCGTGCTCACCAACAGCAGGAGATGGGCCACCAATCGAGGCTAGGGATGGTATAGTATGAGGTGAAGGGGATGCTGTAATGTTTGCAGAAGAGGTATGTATCCCTGTGTGTGGAACTGAGGAAGATGAGGAAGGTATATGTGAGGGTGGTACAAACGGGGATGTGGGAGCAATAGGGGTATGTAACTCTGTGGGTGGAGGTTGAAAAGATGAAGACGACATATGAATCGCCGGGATAGAAGTAGGGTTATGTAACCCTGTGGGTGGAGTTGGGAAAGATAAGGATGACATATGTAAGGCTGACATAGATGTGGTGGGTCTGAGTGGAATCCGAAGGACATAATTATGACGTCTCTTTCTTGGTTTTACTATACCTTTCCCCTTGTCAATTGAGGGTGGGGTCGAGGTGGATCTCCCGATGACATCGCATATGAAGTTTACGATATAAGTGGCAAACATTTAAGATAATGTATGATAACAAACAAATATAACAACAACTTAATAAACTATTAATTAGACATAGCATGTGAAAATATACCAATACAAATTACAATTATCAAGTTCTAATGAAATGAAACAAAAAAAAGGACCTTATCATTAAGTTCAATCATTGTCATCCTCATCGTCCTCCACCTGTTCCTCCACTTCTTCTTCAGTATCATCTTCATCTAGCTCTTCTTCTTCCTCTTCCTCTTTTTCCTCTTTTTCCTCTTCTTCGTCGTTCTCCTCCTCTTCTTGTTCCAACTCTTCATCATGACCTTCTATGTGATGAAATCCAAATACACGTTCTACTTCAATCACTTCATTGGCATGTGACCTTTCATCAACTTGGTAAGGGAAATCGTCTTCCACCTCATTTGATTTGATGCGACCTCTCAACTTGGTTTCAATTGCAACACACCAACCACAGTTGTCTTTTCGAGATGGTGGATATTGTACATAATATACTTGTTTAACATTATATGCCAAAATAAATGGATCATACCTTGAAGTCATGTGAATGTCCACAATGTTATATTTAGGATCCACTCTTGTACCTTTTATGGAGGGATCAAACCATTCACAATAAAAAAGTATAACTTTCTTCGGTTTATTAGAAGTATTGTACTCTAGTTCATATATTCTATGAATGATCCCATAAAAATCATCTTCACCTCCTTCGGTAAGGCCCTTGACATGAACACCACTATTTATAGTCTTTTTCCCTTTGCTTCATGCGTTAGTATGGAACTTGTACCCATTCAAGAAGTACGTGTGCCATTCTTTGACACATTTCATGGGCCAATTTGACAAATCCCTTAGGGTCTTGGTTCCTAACACTTAATGGCTCATTATAAACCTACAAATATAGAAAGATAGATGTAAAATTAAGATACATTAAAATCCATGTGTTGTATAATTAATGGTATAATACATACTTGATATTGTAACCATTCAGGAAACTCTGAATGAATACGAGCAGAAGCACTACTTTCAGGTATTTGCAAGGACATAAGGAATGAGCTGACAAAAATAAATTCCAATGGTAAATTTTTAGAGTCTTATATATAATTGACCACAAAGTTGTTCACACAGGAGGTAGTTACATACTCAAGATATGGTTTGACTTCAATGCAATTGATTAACACATGAACATGAATAGATTTGAACTCTGCATCAGTTAACCAATGAATCAATTCTCTCCCTGCGTGACAACCTTGTTGTTGAAAAACAGACAACATTGACACATCTTTTTGACATTTAACTTCTTTTCTCCAATTGTGTGGTGACAACATGAAGTTGTTGAAGTAATGAGAACAAAAGTATGTTGTCTCACGGTGTAAATAAAATGCACAAATAGAACCTTCAACTCTGGCTTTATTTTTTATTAATCGTTTTGAATCACCCATGAATATATACAAAGAAAATAATACATCATGATGAAAAAATTGGTGACAAAATTAATTATAAATATGAGGGAAGTTATTTAGTACCTTTCAAATGGATACATCCATTTGTATTGCACTAGTCCACCCAACAATGCTTCATGGGGGAGATGAATAGGGAGATGTTCCATGGAATCAAACATTCCAGGAGGGAATATTCTTTCTAATTTAAGAGAATAATTGAAATATTTTCATCCATTCTTCTTAGGGATTCCTCTTTTAATGTTGTAGAGCACAAATCTTTGAAAAAATGACTAATTTCAGTGAGAGGATTTAAAACATGAATGGGCAAAACACTAAATGCAATAGGAAGTAATGTCTCCATGAATACATGACAATCATGACTTTTCATCCCATGAATTCTTCCCTTTTCAACATCAGCACATCTAGCCAAGTTGGAATTATAACCATCTGGCATCTTAAGTTCCTTTATCCACCGACAAACTGATTTAGCTTCATTTGTGGTTAAAGTGTAATTTGCTTTAGACTTTATTATTTTGCCATTATCTTGAACCTTCAACTCCAAGTCTTTTCTCTTGCAATACAATCCTAAATCCCTTCTTGCCTTCTCATTGTCCTTTGTCTTTCCCGTCACATTCATAACAGTATTAAATATGTTATCAAATAAATTTTTTTCTATGTGCATTACATCAAGATTATGCCTTAACAAATTATCTTTTCAATATGGAAGATCCGAAAAAATGCTTCTTTTTGTCCAATTATGCCACTCTCCATATCCATCTATCCTTGTTACACCACTTTTAGTGACTTTTGGAAAATGTTTCACCCTTCTCCAAACTTGTAATGGTGTCAACCTAGGAGGTGGCCCATTTGTTTCAACTTGGCCTCTTCGAAAGGCTTTAATATTTGTCCTAAAGTGATGGTCACTAGGTAAGAACCTAATATGTGAGTCAAACCAATAACTTTTGCAACCATAATTTAACGTGAATGACTTATTGTGCTCCATGCAATGCGGATAAGCTAATCTACCATGTGTGCCCCAATTAGATAACATCCCATTAGTAGGGAAGTCATTAATAGTCCACATCAAACATGCCCTCATCATAAAGTTTTGTTTCCTTGAAACATCATAGGTCAAGATACTAACCCATAACTTCTTCAAATCATCAATTAAGGGCTCCAAGTAAACATCAATAGAGGCCTTTGGATTGGATGACCCTGGTATAAGAAAACTCAAAAACATATAAGGTTTTGACATGCACCTTTCAGGAGGAAGATTGTATGGAGTAATAATCACGGGCCAACAAAATATGGTGAAGATGAAGCCTGAATGTAAGGGTTAAGTCCATCTGAACATAGACCAAGTTGCACATTGCGTGGATCAGACACAAAGATAGGATGTTTACGATCAAAGTGCTTCCAGGCTTCACCATCACATTGGTGGCGTACCTTTCCTTGGCTTTGGTTTTCATGATGCCAACTCATATGTGGCGCGGTTTGCATAGAAGCAAACATTTTTTTGTAATCTTGGGATTATAGGCAAATAAAACATTGACTTAACTACCATTGGTTTTTTTTCGCTTTGATCCTTGATGAAATGGGTGATATATTGGTTTGTGACAAAATTTACATTCAAGCAATGTTGCATCTTTTTTTCCACTATCATTGTCATAAAAGAGCATACAACCACTCACGCAACAATCAATCTTTTTAGCCTCCAACCCCAACTTTGATACTAACCTCTTAGCGTCATAATAACTTTTTGGCAAGCTCATATTTGGTGGTGTGAGATCTAACAAAAGTTTGGTGAAAGTCTCTAAGCATTGGTTGGAAATATTCCAATTAGACTTATAAGATAGAAGTCTAACACATACTAACAATTTAGAGTCTCTTGCCCCTTCAAATAAAGGTTGATTTGCCTCCGCCAACAAATTATAAAACCTTTGTTTGGATTCATTAGGATACTCTTCTAAGTTAGTGTCTTTGGGTTGTTGGTTTGATTGAAATTGACACAAAGCGTTATTGACCATCTCTTCCATGTCACATAATTGCTCCATTTCAGTAGTATGTACACCATCTATAGTGACAAAATTATCACCTTCATTTAAATCAACAATTGGCATATCTTCACTGTATAATGTCCAAATCCAGTAATTTGGTATGAAACCTTTTTTATAAAGGTGAACTTGGACAATCTCATCTGTCAAAATCCTTGTACAGTCACACTTAATGCAAGGGCATCTAATCCCACCTTCAAGTTCAAAATATCTAGATTATCTTCCTACTCGAACAAACTCTTCAATGCCTAAGACAAAAGACTCCTTCAATCCCCTTCTACCATTATAACTATGATCATACATCCATACACGATTCAAAGGAGGTTCGCCCATGTTCTATACCATAATAAATGGTTTAAATTAGAATGTAATGGGGAGAATTGAAATAAAGTGGAGACATATATGTCTCCATGTATTGCTTAAGATCATGACATTGTGGGGATACATCTTACTGATTAAGTAAGATATCCAAATACTAACCAAACTATAATGTCCTAATTGGAATGCAAGTCCTATGACTATGCAAACCATTTTAGCTAAAATTTTCTTTCTTGTTGTCTTTATTAGTCTATTTTTAGATTTTTGAGTAATTGACTTTATTTTAAGCTTCATTTTACCATTTAAAACTTTGTTGACACTTACTTTACATTTTCATTGACTACATTAATTGGTGTTAAAACCTAGAATCTTTTAATGGGATAGGAAGTAATGTCGTGGCCTGACAATTGAAAGTGCAAAGTGCAAAATGCTTTGCTAAAAATCATAATGCAAATAGGATACACTAAGACAACAACATCATTTCATAATCAGTAGCACCTTTTATACAATGACAACAGTAAACCAACACTTAAATCGGTATCATGACAATACTTAGCAAGAATCACATCAGGTGGAAAGAAATTATACCTCACAAAAGGTACTAGGCAACCTTTTAGGGAAATCCTTCCTTGCCACTGTGATTTACCTCCAGATCCACCCTCACCCTTTCCTACCCTATCATAGTGCATAAATAAATATTAGACTTCATGCAAATGACTACAAAAGTACCTATAAAGTACACTACAACTGCAAAAATTTAGAACTGGGGATAACTACTACATAAAAATGTTATAAAACTACTTGGACAACTTCTAATGAGTAAAAGTAAGGTGGAGAACAAATCACAAATCAACATTAACATGGGAATTAAAATCTGCCTAGTCAAAGCCTCCAAAATGAACTACAAATTGTTAAAATGAGCTAAGACATCCCAAATCAGCAAAGGAAATATGAGGCAATGGAACAAACACATTGTAATTGGTATATGAATAAGGAAAACTAATGTAAAAGTTTGGAATAACATTCTGCACGAAAATTGATGTGTGGAGACCCAAAATTTAAAAATTTAAAATAAAAAATGGGCATGAAACAAGGAGCACAATAAAATTGTTATAAATAGCACCAAGGACTACTCAACAAAGTTAAAATGACTAAAGGAGCCTAAGGAACAACTCAAAACTGAAATCCCACCTATAACTTAAAATTTCACTACCTAAAACCTCTAAAAACACCATAAAACTAGGCTAAAACTAAGTTTATACCAAATCATGGGTAGAACTACCACTAAACTACCTAGACAAGGTTAAAATGACTTAAGAAAACTTAATCATAAGTTACAAACTATCTCTTAAATGATTTACCAAAAATCACTACCTAAAACCAAGACTAGTCTACAAAATTAACCCAAATGCATATGTATGTACTAAGCTAACCTATGCAATTGTAATCCAACTATCCTAACAAGTTTCTATTGGCAAAAAATGACTACAAAACAACTATCATTGAGGAAACTAACTAGAATTGAAAATGTAGCTACCTAAGACCTAAAAGTACCACTAAAGTACACTAAAATTGCAAAAAATTAGAACTGGGGTTAACTACTACATAAAAATGTTATAAAACTACTTGGACAACTTCTAATAAGTAAAAGTAAGGTAGAGAACAAATCACAAATCAAGATTAACATGGAAATTAAAATTTGCCTAGTCAAAGCCTCCAAAATGAACTACAAATTGTCAAAATGAGCTAAGACATCCCAAATCAGCAAAGAAAATATGAAGCAATGGAACAAACACATTGTAATTGGTATATGAATGATGAAAACTAATGTAAAAGTCTAGAATAACATGCTGCACGAAAATTGATGTGTGGAGACCCAAAATTTAACAATTCCAAATAAAAAATGTGCATGAAACAAGAAGTACAATAAAATTGGTATAAACAACACCAAGGAACTACTTAACAAAGTTAAAATGACTAAAGGAGCCTAAGGAACAACTCAAAACTAAAATCCTACCTAAAACTCAAAATTTCACTACCCAAAACCTCTAAAAACACCATAAAACTAGGCTAAAACTAAGTTTATGCTAAAACATGGGTAGAACTACCACTAAACTACCTAGACAAGGTGAAATTGACTTACGAAAACTTAATCCTAAGTCATAAACTATCTCCTAAATGATTTACCAAAAATCACTACCTAAAACCAAGAGTACTCTACCAAATTAACCCTTTTGTATATGCATGTACTAAGCTCCACTATGGAAGTTTAATTTAACTATCCTAACGTGTTTCTAATGCCAAAATATGAATAGAAAACAACTCACACTGCTAAAACTGACTACAACTCAAAATCTAGCTACCTAAGACCTAAAACTACCACTAAACTATGCTAAAACTCCAACAATTTAGAAATTAAGTAAACTAGTACACATAACTCTTATAGAACCACTTGGAAAAGTTCCAATTATCAAAAGAAAGGTTGAGAACAGATCACAACTCAGAATTAACAAGCTAATTCGAATTTGCCTAGTAAAAACAGAAAAATGAACTAGAAATTGGTCAAAATGAGCTAAGACTACCAAATGAGCAAATGAAATGTTAAGCAATGATGCAAACACAATTTAATTGGTATAAGAATGATGAAAACTAAGCTAAAAGTTAGGAATAACATGGGAAACAAAAATTGATATGTGGAAGCTAACTTGTGTGACTTAGTTTATGCATAACTAGTCTAGTTAAAGAACTTAGTTTATGTTTTTTTTCATTGAATTAGAGTGACTAACTTGTGTGGCATATTTTGATGCAAAAATAGTAAACCAAGGGCAAAAAGACTTACAAAAACAATGGCAAAAGATGCATTAAATTGGCTGAAACTTTGGTAAGTTGACCATGAGTTGACTTTTTCATATTCAGTCCTAAAGCTTGTACTAGCTATTGAAGACTCAAAAAGGCATTAAATGGAACTTGTGTTGAGGTAGAGAAACATCACAGATGGTGGGAAGTGAAATCAATGAACTAGATTTTAGGTTTTGAGTGTGATATGCTCATTTTAGGTTTTCTAGACTACCTAGAATTAGGATTTTTATTCTCTACTAGTTCTTTAGGAAAATTCACTGTTTTAGTAACTCATTAGCATCATATTAACCATTTCTAGATGATAAAATTATGCATTTGCACACTGCTACACGTTTTGACCCTTTATCACGCAAGCATGTGCATGATAGACTTAGTTTTCCTACTTGAAAGTGGGGTTTGGATAGTGATTTCGTGAACCTATGATTGTTGGAGGGTCCTCACCATTTATTCTACACATTTCATCATATTGAAACGTGTTCAAGGTATTTACAACACTTGAAAAGTGAGCATCTAGTTCATTTAATGCAAGGAAAAATGAGCAAAATGCAAATGTATATATAGAAAGCAATTTGCACGTTTTTAGTGGTTTTGAGACTACTAATTCTTAGTTTTTAAAAATCTTCTACCATTTTAAAGTGTTGTATTGGAGAATGAGAGGTTGAATTAAAAGGACCAGCCATATGAAGGACCTAGTGTTGTTGTTGGAACCTTGCTTGTTGCTGCCATATGAAGGACCAGCCATGTTGGAGTGATAAGAGGTGAATTTGATGCTGAATGGACATTGAAAGTTGGAAAGTGAGGATCTCTAATAGTCATAAGATGACTTAGCATCTAAGACAATTGGCTACCACTTGAGAGGGACCTAAAATGTAACATTTGGAAGCACCACAGCTGATGCACTTATTTGGGACTACTTTGACTACTTTGGCTAGCACTTGAGTGTCTTGATAAGCACAATAACAACCATCATTGAGATTAACTATGATTTCATCTTATAATTTGGTATTAGTTCATTGACATCACTAGTTAGTGTGGGATTTGCTATCTTTTTAGACTTTTCCTTTGAAAGAATTAAAGAAAGAATACTTGATAGTCTTGTAGCTGTTTTAAGAGTCCAACAAGTCTGTTTATAGTCCAACAAGCACAAGATACCGACTGCATCAGTGTTGTGCTAGATCAATTTTTTATCTTCAATATGTAAAAAATTAAAAAAAATAACAAAACAACATAGGAGACAAGTTTTTCTTGATACGGTTCAACATAATTTCTTCATACAACAATCAATTCATACCAACACACCAATTAATTTAATTCTTGGTACGGTTCACAATAATTTCTTCATACAATAATCAATTCATACCAATTCATACCAATACAACAATCAATTCATACCAACACACCAATTAATTCAAACCAAGATAGCACCACAAAGAGAAATTGAATCGATTTCACTGTCAATTGAAGAAATTCCTACCTCTCCTCCTCGATTGTGTGGTAGTGACAACGGAAGGCTCCTCCTCGATGACCGGTGCTTCCACTACCCACGACAACGTTCCTCCATGACAGAACTCAAACTTTCACTACCCACGATGACAAGCTTCCGCAATTAGACTCAGGCAAAGAACCTCATGGCAGATGACGGTGGAAGGCAATCATGGCTTTGATTAGTCTCGTTGGGGAGTAGGCATAGTGGGTGATTGGCATAGTGAGTGACTTTCGTTTTTGTGGCCATAAAGAAGAGAGAACTGAGAAGAGATGGGAAAATGAAAATGCAAAGAGGGAATCCCAATTTCGTAATTCTGATTTCATCGACGACATTATCGACGCCCCAGATCCATCAGTAAATCTGTCGGAGTAATAAAAGACAGACATTACTGATGGCCAAGATCCGTCGGTAAATAAACAAGTGAACATCCATCGATAAATCCGTCAGTAAACACATCCAACAATTTCATCCTGTACATTACCGATGGATGTTATCCATCGATAAATTCAATATATGTATTCGTCGATAACTCCATCGGTAATGATCAGTTACCGACAGATCTGAATCCATCGGAATTACTCCGTCGGTAATTAGCGTTTTTGTAATAGTGTTGGTTTATAAGGTAACAATGGTATGATTTTGAAAATTTTGAGCGCATTCCTAGGGATCCCATTGAATGTGTGATTCTTCAGGATGTGCATTTAGGAAAGAAGTGTTCCATCTTGTGAAGTTATCCTACATATCTACTAATCATCTATACTGATGTAGAGGAGGATGATTAAGTCTATGAGAGTGGTAGGAGGTCCTATCACGAGAGCAACACCAAGGTTTGGTGACTTTGTGACTGTGCAAGAGATTAACCATGTTTGTGGTAACTTGAGTGGCCAAGTTATTTGACCACCATAAGTGCATAACTTCACGAGTTCCGATGAAATGAACTTATCCAAATAAATTGAGTCTAGAAGAGTCTGATTATATATATGAAATGTGTGATAATTATGACTTGTCGTGTTAAGTTTATTGTAATATATTATGTTTCTTTTACAACCAGCTTACCCAGTTGTTTCTTTGCTTGTCTCTGTTGTTGGTTTCTTCTTTTTGTGATGATTACCATTGTGGTGTGAGTAGAGGAGGATGCACCTCTGGACATCGAGGAGCTTGAACTTTGACCTTGCAGGATAACATTTATCTTAGTTACGCATGCAAAAAATCAAGTATAGTAGCTTCCTTTATACATATATATATATATATATATGTATGTATAAAGGATATAGATATATATAGATAGAAATCAATATCTATATATATATATATATATATATATATATATATATATATATATATATATATATATATAATCAATAGCAAATAATAAAGAATATATAAAATATTAGTAGAGTCATCCCAGAAGAAGCATAACCACAATAATTTATATATTGTTTGTTATTTGTTATTGATTATTAACTATAAAATGCCTCTATTTAGTTGTTTTACATTATTAAATGGGATGTTACACAAGGCATGCCTAGGTGAAACATGTTTGGATGATGCATGCATGAATGTAGTATAGTGAATGTCTTGGAGTAGATGAGTAACGTGTGTGTGTGTATAAGGTAGAATATATATTTATGAGGTGGGACTTGACTATCTTACTATTATTTTAATATTTTAAAATGGCTTAAGCTATAAAAGAATAGTTTTGTCATCAAGTTTCATTTTATAAACTCTAATATCTCTCTAAAAGACACTTTTCTCTTCTTTCTTCCGCTTCTCTCTAAAAATCCAGTGTACTTGCTTTGTTGGTTTAAGATCCTAAGACATCGTAGGAGTTTTGGTGCTAAAGGTTATCTTTTAAACCAATTAGAAGTTGAAACTAAGTAAGTTCATCTTTAATCATTCTTTTTTAGTCCATTTGGTAACTTGTTTACATGTGGGAATCATGCTTGCTTGTGGCTCCTTCGAGGAGTCTCTTTATGTAAATGATATGTACAAATTATGTTCAAATCAATGATTTGAATTTTGCTTTGTGTAGAGTTGAGTAGTCGTAAAAGCGCTTGTAGTAGAACTTAAAAAGAATGAAGCTTTAAGAAAGGAATCAAATTAGTTACTTTTAATTTTGAGTAGTTATTGATCTTGTGGTATGAGCCACGAGTTGATGTTGGATTGTGAGGTTATTGCACATTTGTGGTTTTCACTGAGTTTGAGTATTTTGAGATGTTTTCTATTGATTGTATGAATAATTCGTTGAAATACTATGTTTTGTTATTGACGAAAAGTGATGTTATTTTAGTATTTTAATGATGTTATCTGTTGGATGTATGATTGATTCATTGAAATACAACATTATGTGTTTGTTGAGAGGTCATGAACTAGATGTTGAGTTATTCTTGCGAAAATTTACTATTGTATAAGACTTTGAGAGGAATGGGAGAAGTTGAATTCATAGTAATTAAGTCAAATGTTTATGTTATGGGTAAACTTTTAAAATTTTAAATGACCTCTCAGAACTTAAGAAAATAAATAAAAATTCCTAAATAGACTAGGGGAATCAACTGGTCTAATTAAGAGTGATCCAGTATTGAGAGAATGGGATTCTAAACGATAGAATGAGCGTGTGGGTTTGGGATTGGCTAAGGTAATTTTTTTAACACTAAATTAGTATAGTTTACAAATTTAATGTTATGAACAAAAAGAGGTGAATAAATACTTCGAATGTTAGGAAAGGTCCAATTAGTTGTTGCAGCACACTATTCTTTATCTTTTACAATGCATATTCTTATTGTTCTATAGCCATGTCAACAAAGATAACCAAAGAAAAAAAAATTCCATCCTTCAAATTAATATGTGAGGTGTGGATGTGGCTTCAACTTAATTCAAACATCATCAAGTGCATCAAGATAGTAATAGACCTGAAGTAGTAGACTCTACCACTTCAATTTCCATCAACTCAAATGTAGCCATAGACCAACATTGATACCACTTGTTGGTGTAATGGGGCTTTAGAAGCGGGAATTTAAACAAACAAACATGTAAACTATTCAATGTAAATAGTAGGGATAAAGAAAATGCACACGAAGAATTTATACTAATTCACTCCACTTGAGGCTATGTCTATTCTCTTAAGCAAACTACTTAAGAAATTTCACTAATCAACACCTTTGACTAGCAATGAGTATCACTCTCTCCAGGTTACACGAGTTTCAACCTCTCTAAGTACATGAGTACAAACCTTTTCAAGTTACACAAGGTATCAACCAATATCCTTTCTCATCCTTCCTTTAATATTAAGAACTATAAATTACAATGAATAAGCAAAACACACTCTCATAACACGAGTGCCCAATTCAACTCACAGGTTACAACTTCATTCAGCGATGGATTTACAGTGTGTAAGCTCTCAACCAAATTCACTAATCCATAATGATATGTCAATTTCTAAGAACTTTGATCTTTTTGAAAATAGCTTTGATAATCTTCTTGTATGGCTTCACATCTTTTATATAGCTCTTGAATTTGCTAGCCGTTGAGAATTCGAATTGCAGCTCTTCATCACAATCTTCTTGATATGGAATTACTTGACAATTCTTTAATTTAATTTTTTGCTTGAGTTTTCAACGTCATTCTTCAAGACTTCAATTATGAAAATACTAATGCTCTTTTGGATATCTTCTTTCCTTTTATGAATGAGCTAAGACTCGATTTAAATTTTGCTCTTTCTTCAACATTAAAATTGTCTTGCTAAGGAAACATTGTGCAATATGCTCCTACATTTGAATTATTAGAGCAATAACATTTTACATTCAATCAAATAGTTCATTCATCAATCATTTTCTAAGTTTTGTTTGATTTGAACGTTTGATTCAAAACCTTTCTTCTCCCAAAATGTAATTATCACAAGATAATTTTCTAGATTTTTATAGCTAGTATAATTAATTATTTTTTAAAATACTCAGATTTAATTTATCAGTTTGCATGATCAAGCACATCCAAAATCGTTTAATGTAAAATTGAGCTCTACTGTTTAGATTGTCTAACATCGTTGTCTAATGATTTGTGTGACTTAAAGACTGAGGGGTCGTGTAATGAATTTTGTCATCTAATGCTTAAACCTAGTGATTACCATTTATGTACTCATCTAACACCTTTACTTGTCTATTAAATAGACTCGTCTAATGCTATCACTTGACCTTTGTATTTGCCAAAGTTCCTCCATATACTATCATACATAACATTTGAATATTAACCATTAAGCACATGGAAGCATAAGTATATATCATATATTTTTATCTTTAAACCATATTGAACAATCACTAAAGCTCATTATTCCTATTAAACATACTTTTATAGTTGTCTAACGCTGCTTCACCTCTAATTAGATAATTTTTTGTTTTGTAGAGTGACTGCTTTATTATCATAAAAAATTTATTGGTTAACAGGATCGTCTACTTTAGCAAATACTGCAACAATTTGATTCAATATATGATGAAGGTTTCAAACTTACCTGACCATGAGAAGTCATTTTTGCAAGAAGCTTTCTTCCATAGATACACCTTTGGTCTTTTTCTTATGAGGATATGGTATATAAAGTTTCTTGTTGTTGTGAGTTGCAAGCATCCATCAGAGTGTTATTTGTCAGATTTAAGATATCTACAACAAAACATTATTTTGTTAATTTGTACCCAGATTTCTCTAGGTCTTTTAAGGTTTGGTTTACCATTAAATACTTTCTTTTTGTATTGACTATGATGATAATTTCTAAATGTTTTTGTAGTCATATATATATATATATATATATATATATATATATATATATATATATATTTCTTTTTTTTAAATCCAATTTCAGTCTTATCAAATGACTTCCTAGTAAGTAAATCTAATTCTTCTGTCATCTCATTTTTCTCGGTCATTGTATTAGTACTCTCCTTAAATTTAATAATTTCTTTCTCCAGTTCCTCATACTTTAAATTTTGTTTTTTCTACTTTCTTTGTGATTTTCTTATTTAAAACATTTTTCACTTTGAATCTTATTGCACTCATCTTATAATTCTTTTATAGATGCATGTTTTATTTTAAACTATCTATCTCTTTGCAATAATCCCATCATGATGACGTCCTTTTCAGACAATTTACATATCAATAAATGTTTCACTTTGGCATTTTGATGGAATGCTTGTCACTGGCTTTCCTTCCATATCCTTCGAGGAATTAGTTTTCCACTTCCATCATAAAGGTCATAAATGCCAATATTTATAATTTCTGACAAATCAATGTCTAGACTCTCAATCTAGGTAATCATTCTTTTCTATCACAATTTTATCTTTTCTTCGTTGTATATTAGTGGAGGATCTACAACAAATTATGTCTTCTTTAAATTGTTACTTGGTTCACTCCTCTTGTTCTATTAAGGAATCCCCTAAACACACTCTGATACCACTTGCTGGTACGATGTGACTCTAAAAAGGTGTGGACATTTTATAATGATTTGTGCAGACAATGATTGTAAATAAAACTAGTCCCTATACTCCTGCAATACATGAGATTCTTTTAATAAATTTGTAATTGGTTTGTTTCATGTTATTTTGTTAAAATATTTCTTTTATGGATAATATAAAAAAAATATTGAATTATTAATAAATTAATTTCTAAATCTATTGTTGAACGTTTTAATTTTTGAATTTAATTATAATTTTTTAACTTTTTTTTAAAATGGGAGAATCTAAAATGTGAATTTTGGATTAATAACTCGTTAAATTAGATAAAGAAAAGAAAGCAAAAAGTTGTATAAATTTGAAAGGGTTGTCCAAATTTATATTGCGTAAAAAATAAGCATGCATGATTTTGTATCATTAAGATAAAGATAATAATATTAATAGTTTGAAATAAAATTAAGCAATAAAACAATTTTAATAAGTGAAATAGCAATAACTACAAAATAATTTAAACAAGTTCAACATAATACAAAATCCAAATGGCAAAGTTAATATATCTTACATAAACAAATTCGGATGGCAATAATGAATACCTTAGATAAACAAATCCAAATCTGCATAAATGATTTATAAAGAATCAATATATTTTTCATTATGTTTAGATTTATTCAATAATAAATTAATAATATGGGAAACTAATATGATAATAAGTTTTATACTTGTTATCTAATGTGAAATACGATTTGCTTTAGACATTTTCAAACATTTCTTTATAAATAACATTTGTAGTTATAGTTGATACATTTCCATCTTCATCCAAAATGAATACTTTTAATTTTTTCTTTGATTTGAGTCTAAAAAAAACATATATAATTGATCATGTGTAAATACTGGTCGTGGATGATAAAGTTCAACTTCAGAAAGAGATTGACCTTGGCTCTTATTTATTGTTATTAGAAAGTAGAGACATATTGGAAATTGTCTTCTTTTGAACTTGAAAGGCAATTCTGAATGAGAAAGTATTAATTCCATCTATGGAGTGAATATTTTCTCACCAATGTTCATTTGCAACCTTTTACAATACAAAAGACCATTTGTTTGATCAATGTTTCTTAAAAGCATGATAGGTACACCAACTTTCAATTTAGGCTTATGATTGGGAATACATGACAATTTAATATTATTCAAAAACTCAGATAAATCATTCATGGCGAATTTCTTTGTCTTCATCAGATTGACAAGATGTGTCTAAGCTTAAATAAGTTTATTCTTCACCAGATATCATAGATAAAATGAACTCATACAATTGTTGAACTAACTCAATTGTAAGATAAAGTATTACAACATCTTAAAGGAACCTAGTGTTAGTTTTGAAATGGCTAAAATGCCAAGAAAGGAGGGGTTGAATTGGCTAGTTAAAAATTTAGGCTATCTTTAAAAGCTAAAAACCATCTTTAGCTGAATCAATTCGATCACCAAGTTAGGATGCAAAAACCATTAGACAATATACTTTCAATCGGTCAAAAACAGAGTTAATCGATTGATTTTACTAAACATATTCTGTATTGGTATAATCAACTGATTAAAATAGAAAAATAGTCGACTAAAATACTAGGAAAATGCAGAAATGCAGATTCAAGATTTGAACCAACAACAATCAAGATAGGTTCTAATTGATTATGCAAACATGCTCAATGTTGCAGATGCACCAAAACACTCAAGAATATGAAAAAGATGGTTTAGATTCAAGTTCTTTTAACTTTAAATGATTATGTAAGAGAGAAGGGTTAGAGAAAAGATTGGAGCATATGATTTTTACACTGGTTCACTCAAACCTAAGCTACATCCAGTTTGTCAAGGCAACCCAAGTCTGACTTTGCACTATTTCAAAAGATTTACAAAGTTTACACTCTTACACATTCAAAATAAGCAAAATACACACCAAAGACTCTTGAATCACACAAGAATCGCAACAGCACAGCAATGACCCTCTTGCAGACTTGGAAAACCACCAGGCACACACACAAAGCTTGAGAAAGATCAAACCACAGTGGTAGCATAGCCCTGCCTACCACGAACACCTTCTCCGAGCCCCAAACACAAGCCAAAAGCTCCAATCTTCAACAGCTGCACTCTGAATGATCACGAAAGAGAGAGATTTCCAAGGTTTCTAGAACAGTTTCGTGCTAAAAAATGGTCAAGTTACCTCTCTTACGAAAATCACAGCACTTATAGTCAAACTGTTACGAAATTCAACAGGTTGATTTCCAAATCAATCAGTTGATTTCACTTGACTTAAGTGAAATTAGTCGATTAAAAAATAAATCAACTGATTGAATAAGTCATAGTTTAAGACTACTGCAACTAACCTTTTAACCTATTGAAAATTCATTCAACTTATTAAAAGACACATTTTAACCTGTTGAAAAATATTTTGAACAGATTAAAAAACACAATAAAGACCAAATGCATCAAATTAATGCTACAAGGTCTACAATGTGAATTACAAACATCAAGTACTCTCTCCTAATGATTAATCCATGTGGAGGGCACACGTTCAAGACTTGATCAACATGAATACCATCAAATCTCCTTAACTTAAAAAATGTAGGCATTATTCCAAGGTAATGGCTCCAAGTAATTCAACAAAGTTTCATCAAATCTTCATGAGACACACCACCCTGGCTTCACATGTCAACACCTAGGACTCATCATATTTTCTAGAAGGCTAGGATACACAAAGTCAACCAAAGATCGTAAAGGTGTATTGTTGTTTTGAATCAAAAGATCTTCTTAAATTTTAATATTTCTTTTACCATTTCCATTTAAATCTGTGTCCATCTCGAATCTTTAGAATCCACTCTCCAAAGTCTTTTTTTTTTTAGATTTGGCACTATCAATTGATGTTGCATTGCATAATCTCATGTTTGGTGAGAGTTTAAAAACTTTGCAATGTTTCCATAATTTAGAAAAGTTTGTTATGACTTTACCACATCATATATTGGTCCCTCTCTAACAACAAGCAATATTTTCCTAAAATCCCTTCCCAAAACTACAACTTTGCCACCAAATGGTTTATCATAATTGTCTTGATTTCTATTTCTCATTATATCTCTCAAATTTTTTGTCAAAAGCTTCAAAACATGAACGATTCATCATTGATGCCTCATCCCATATATCTAATTACAGCAGACAAAAATCTTCACAGAAATGTCTTCCTTATGCCTCCATATCCATATAAGGAAAAGTATTTGCCAACATTTGAAAGTACTGCAATCATGATTTCTTCATACACATGTAATTGTTCATTAGTAAACGATTGCAATAGAGATTGATGTAATATGGTCATTTCTTCTTTATCATAGTTCAATTCATCAATTATAAACCTATTTTGACATATAAAATGAATATGAAAACTTAGGTTGTGTTGAAATTAAGAGATCTTCTACTTTGATAAGGCAACGATTATGTAATTGTAATTCTCCAATACAAATACCTACTCAACAAAATTTTCTGAGATAAACATTAAAAAGATAAACATTTTTAATACAAATTAATCAAAGTGATACAAATTACTCAAAGCGCGTACTTGGTAGATTCAACTCTTTTTATTTTGATATAAAATTCCATGTACCAATAATTTTTGTGAACTCTTCTAAACAATATCAAGCTTAGACATTCTATTCATCACCAACAAAGTAACACATAACCTTCTAAGTTATTCTCCATAAGCAATTATGCTAGTCTGTTTGATAACAACAATGAACTCTATCATTTGTCGATAATCCCAAAGCATAGCATGCATCTTGAAAAGTTTGATAAGTTTGTCCATTAACAGTCTTTATGTTATCTTCATCAATGTAGCCCTTTTTGTTTTGTTAACAATATCCTCAAATAGTACAATTCACCTGATTCGTGAGGAACACATGTTAATCATGTAATATTATAATATCGCTTCCTTGGTTTCCATTCCCTTTTCTAAGCCATCCAAACAAATATTTTGGAAAATTGAGCATAGTTTAAGTGCTTGGCCTCGTCATAAATCTTGTTAGCTCTAAACCAAGCTAAAAATATGGTATTTGCATGCTCATTGTTGTTGAGAATCACATCAATGTCGTCATCATCTTAAAACATAATTGATTGCTCTTGTGGAAGATGAAATGTTAATCTTTGAACCCTCGACCACTTGTGATGTTATCAAAACCCAATACTTGCCAAACAACCTCTGATCAAAATCATATGCAGTCAACTAAAGCAGTTAAATGTAATACACAAGAAGTGATCCCAAGGTCATCTTCCAATGACCAATGTATTCAATCAAAGGTTTCAATTACCAACACAAAAAGAGGGGGTAGGGGGTTGCAAATTCCCAAATTCAACACAGAAAATTAATATCGTAAGCACAAATTTGTAACTAAACATTAACTCTCATGAAACTCACGATTAAGTAACTAAGCTAAGATTAACAATGAGTTTAATATGAAATTAAGCAATGCTCATATTCATGAATTTGTCACAGTTCATTAAGCATGAACATAACCTAAAACATAAATACTCACTCTACAAATTAAGCATAAACAACATGGTTCCTTCATTAAACAAAAACATAAATTCATAATGGAGAAATAACATAACCCAACCAAACAGAACAACAATCTTAAGCTTTCATTTCATTCTTTTCAAGGAATCAATACAAACAACTAGTTCTCCATGGAATTTCAATTACAACTCAAACGAAAACAAAAATGCATCATTTAATTAAAAAATAGTGGAAAGAAATTGTGAACCAGAGAGAAAATATGCAGAAAATATGCAGAAAAGATGAAAAACCCTATATAGGTGTTGTCCAAGATGAAGAAAATGCCCAACAATGGTGGTTGCCTTCAATGACTCTCAAAGGACTCCAAAAATGCATAAAAGAAGACAAAAAACATAAAATGAGGGCTATGTCCACTAATACCCTAAACCCCAATGTGTTCACATGACCACACATGTGTAGAATTACAAAAATGTCATTCTAGGCAGCGAAATTACAAAATTGCCAATGGGTTGAAATAAAGGTTGCCTCATCACTAATCCTAACGTGGTAAAAAGGCTTATGCGACGCAGACGATGTGGCACAGATATGGCACTCCTCTCTTCAACCTAATATTAATGCCCAAGCCCAAAACTTGAAAACCATTAAGAAACAAATTTTTAGACCAAGAAAATCCAAATTAGTAAAGATTCGAATTATTGGCCAATGAAGCCTAATATATGAAAATTCACTAATAGTAGACAATTAAGCACTAAACATCCATCAAGATGGATATGAAAAGGTAAGAAAATAGGGAAAAATGATACTCATTAGCCTCACATGGTGATAAATATCTACAATCATAGTATCTCTTTATTTCATCAATGACACATGTCTCTCTAAAGTCAACGTTATTATTGGAAATTTTCATTGTAGCTTTATCAAAACCTTTGTTGACATATTTAAACAAATACTTGATTGAGTTAAATTCTTTGCAATATTAACATGATCTTGATATCTCATCAAAAGAGTAGGATTGTAGGGAACAACATTGTTGTTACCTAATTTATGTCTATTTTTCTCGAATATATACCATCATCTCAACTCCTATAACATAGATAACCATCTTCATCAATTGTAGTAGAAAACCTAAATTTTTTGGGGTAAAATTTAGAACATCTACCTTCTTTCATGCATGGTGAGTTAAAAGTTGAACCTCCACATGGACCATGTATGATACACTAGTACAAAAATTATGCTCTACATCGGTTTTTTACGGCCTATTACATCAGTTTTAGACTCGATGTAATAATCAATGATTTAATAAATTTGGCACCCTTTACATCAGTTATGGAACAACCGATGTAACACACTGTATTGGAAAGACAAAAAAATACAAATATTCTAGTCCTCGAAGCCGACAATCTTTACTGGAAACTAATGAAAACTTATGCAATTTCCATTTATAACAAAAGAATTAAACAGAATAGCAATCCAGCAAGCCTTGAGCCAAGATCCATTCAAATATTCACAACATGAATCCATCCAAATCAAATTTTTAAATTTTCACTAATGTTTTGACTAACAGTTATGATGAAAAAAACAACATTAACGTTCAAAAGAGCAGCAGTGGCGTCGAACAGAACAACAGCGACATCGAACAGAGCAACAAAGACAAGTGGAGCAGAGATGATAACCGGAGCAAATCCAGAGTTGGTGACGACGAACGAGCAGATTGAGCGACGACGAACGAGCAAATCCAGTGACGACGATGACGAGAGGAGCAGATCTACTAGCGACGGCGATGCGTATAGCGGATCCAAGTATGGCGACGACGACGAGTGAAGCAAATCTAGCAACGAAGCAACAAGAAGAACAGATCTAGCATAAGTGGGGTCGAGCAAAGCAGATCTAACAACTCTAACGACGAGCGGAGCACCACTGGCCTGTGGCTGTGCGGTGGAAGTAGAGTTACAAATCGGCGGCAACATTTGCATGAACGACGCTGTTCGAACGGAGAGCGGGTTGCGCGAACGGTGGCTCTACGCGAGCGGGTTTGCACGAATGAGGGTTTGCACCAGTGGCTGCTTGGATGGCGTCGAAATAACCTCAATGCGAAAGATTGCAGCGTTTGGCGATGGAGTAGAGCGGAGGAAGAAGAAGCGCAACATTGGAGCGCGAAGAAGAAGATGAGAAATGAGGGAACGCAAAAGTGAAGCGCAACAGGGATCTATTTTTTTTTTCTTTAAAAAATAGATGTTACATCGGTTACTCTAATAACCGATGTAATAAAGTTCCTAGTATTTTCAAAAATGCCATCGCGCATTGTGTTACATCGGTTTTCGTATAACTGGTGTAATATCTTGTTATAGTATGTCATTTCTGCACGAATGATATATTCTACAATAACCCTTGAAAGCTTTGGATACAGATCTACATTAGGTAATTTAGTAGAGATAACTTTGTTTATGCCCGTTCTAGTTTCCAATTTGTTTTTACCATTCAACCATAATAATATATAAGCATGTAGTAGACCTCTCTTTTAAAATTCCATCATATACATACTTAATATGATACAACAAACATTACATCAATTGAAAATTTAATTATTTTAAAATAAAAGAACATTTATATATAACAATAATAATTAGTTATTGTTGACACTCTAATTTTGTGTTTTTTTTATAATAAATGTATTTTAGTTTTTTTAATTAGCTTGTAATTTTCTTATATAAACTAGATTTTTGCTTGTGGGTAAAAACTAAAGTTTTGAGAAAATTCAATTAAAAATCTACCTTTAATAGTGATTTAATGTAAATAATAATTCTTCTTTCTTTTAGAAAAATAAAAGAATAGAACAAAAATACAGTTTTGTTTTTATAGTCTTTTTCTTTGTAAAATTTAGATTTTTACCCCTTGCTCTATTTTTCATACTTGTAGAAAAGCCCCTAACTTTGCAATTAAGACCTTAAGCTCATTTGCCTCATTAAGCCAAAATGCATAGTGTAAGTGGGAGCTAACTGTTGAACCCACCTTACGACTTCATACTGAATCAAAGGTGAACGAGGGCACACGAAGCTGAGTGAGGGGTTGACTTAGAGGTGAACCAGGGTGTACGTGCAAGATGTGACTCTCATACCAAATCGATATGAATGATTTATGTTAAGATATGAATGATTCTCAATGACAACAGTCATTGTTGGTTTTATATTATATTCCTACTTTATTTTATAAGTTTCTTACAACATCGCTTAAGCTCATACCTTCATGATAATCCTTAGTATCTCTGTAGTATTCATGCACAGTAGAATGATGAGATTTTTCAATATTTTTTTCAAAGATTTTAAGACTTTAAAAGATTTTCACAAAAGTGAAGTGACATGCCTTTAACAAAATTGGTTCCTTTATCAACAAAAGAGTTTGTACAAAGAAAAAATATGCAATTACAAACACTATAGAGGATACATAAGCCTCAATTAACTCTAATTACCAAAGATGATCTCTACCTTATCCACTATTGAACCATTTTAAAAGGATCTTGACCATATGCACTTTTTATATCCAAGAAGATGTCTAGCCTTATCAACTCTATTACAAGCAATATAGAAAAACTATTGGAATGCCTAACATATATCAACAAAAAAAGAAATCCTGAAAACACCTCCATAAAAAGAATTGATAAGAAATTACCATAAAAGAAACAAAATTAGAACTCTTTCGTACAGTAAAACCTTTTCTTATAGAGCAGACAAAAATCTAAGTAATTCATTTGGTTTCTTTTGTTAGCATAGGCTCATATTTTAGGCCCATTTACTTGTGGCTTCTAGGGTTAGCTTTTTGTGTATATATAACACTATTCTTGTAACATTTTATACACACTTAATAATATACAATCCTTTCTTCATATATTTCTTTGTTTTCTACATGGTATCAAGAGCCTCAAATGATCCATGATTGAGAAAGGATTCTTGCAGTAATTCATTTTTCCTAAGCTCTTAGTCTTAAGCCTATTTCGCAAATTTTATGATTCAGAAAGGATTCTGATAGTAGTTCCTCTTTCCTAAGCCCTAAGCCTTAAGCCTCTTTCGTAAATTTTATGATATAGAAGAGATTCTTGTAGTAGTTCCTCTTTCCAAAGCCCCCTAAGATTCTTTTACAATTTTTCAAGTTTCACTTAATCACAGTTTTTTTTTTCTGCTTTGAGGCGTTTTTGGAGGTTTAGCACCATGTTCTTTATGTCATTTTAAGGTATTTGCAATTCTCTAATATTGGATTTGTATTCTATTTTGTTCATTGCTTCCGCTGTGTGGTTTGTATTTCTATTTTGTATTTGGTTTTTTATGGCAACTTGTAAAAGCAATTCTCTTAAGACAATTCCTACTAGAGTTATGTTATGAAAAAATTTCTTCGTAGAAAGTCCATGTGTGGTTCTATTTCAAGTGTTAAGACAAAATCGATTGACACCAAAGCTGATGATTATGTTACTACTTTAGAGGTATGGGAAGTTGATAACTCTAAAATTATCACTTGGCTTAATAATTCTGTCACACACTTGATTGGCACTCACTTGACAAAATATGATACTGCAAAGGAGGTATGAGATCACTTATTATTAGTAGAGGAAATTATACTTGTTTTTCAGCCGTAGGCCAACATAGACTTACAATCTCAAGGTACATCATCACCAAATATATCTTCTAATAAATGGATCATTGACTTAGGTGCCACTAATCATATGTCACACCATTTGGCTTCTTTTGTTTCGTTATCACCTAATTCATCCATGTCAATTGCAATTGCTAACGGTGATTCAGTTCCATTATCAAGTATTGATACAATTACCACACCATCCTTGTCTTTGTTTGATGTTTACTACATAGATGGTCTTGTTGTGAATCTTACTTATGTTGGAAAAATCTGTCATTTTGGATATAATGTGTGTTTCTCTCCATCCGAATGTTTTGTAGAGGACTGAAAATCTCAAAAGGTGATTAAGATAGGTCGTAGGCAAGGTCAACTCTATGTCTTGAATAGTTCAAGGAATCAATAGTTGCAGCCTCTGATATGGATTTATCTTTGCTCTGTTTGTCTTCTTCTTCTTCACCTTTTTATTTGTGGCATTCTCATTTGGGTCATGCTTATTCATCTCATTTAAAGTTTATAGCATCTATAGGAGTCTTGGGTACTTTAGACAATCATGATATTTTTGTTTATAGTGGTGTTAAATTGGCAAAAATTTTCTTTTTACCTTTTAATAAATGTATTTCTTTTTCTCTTGCTCATTGTGATCTTGTGCATTCTAATGTGTAAGGGCCTTCTCTTGTATCCACTAATGGAGGTTCTATATATTATGTCTCTTTAATTGATAATTGTACTCATTTAACTTGGATCTATCTTATGAAATGTCGGTCTGATTATGTCACAATTTTCAAAAATTGTAATTCGCTTAAAAGACCCAACACTCTACTACCACAAATATCTTTCATTGTGACTTGGGGGTGAATACACTTCTAATAATTTTACCACTTTACTTACCTCTAACGGAACTATACATCAAACCTCTTGCATTGACATTCCTCATCAAAATGGCGTTGTTGAAAGAAAACATTGTCATCTTGTTGAGAATGCAAGATCATTCTTATTATTTGTTTATGTTCCAAGTGTCTTCTATGAGGAAGCTATTCTTACATCAACTTATGTTGTGAATCGGATCCGGACTTCACATAATTTTGGTTTGTCTCCTTTTGAAAATTTGTATGGTCATGCACCTTATTACTCTACCTTGCGTGTTTTTGGATGTACCTATTTTGTTCTAAAACCACATGTTGGGATATGGTCTTAGTTAAAAGGATATCATTGTTTTGATCCAGTTAGTCAAAAATTGTATGTCTCACGTGATGTTGTCTTTTTAGAACATATTCCATTCTTTTCTATTCCAACTAACTCACATTATTTGACCACTTTTGATGTCATTAAAGTTGATCCTTTTTTATATTGATGACATTACACCTACTTTCGTAGCAATAATAGAACCTGTCTTAGCACCTGTTATAGACACCGCACTAGAGGTTTTACCTATTGATTCCCCTACTACATTTGCTTAATCATCTCCTAAGGTTATGGTTCTTATGCCACTTGTTCGACCCAGTCGTAATCGTAAGTCTACTCAACTACTAGATTTTGTTTATTCCTCTTATTCTAGTTGATTTGTTGTTTTTATTACCTCTATTCATCGTGTTCATAAGTCGTCATCCTATAGAGAGGTTGTTTGTGATCCACTTTGACAGAATGTTATGGTTGAGGAACTTACTACTCTACATTAGACTCATACATGGGATGTAGTTCCATTGCCACCAGGAAAATGTCCTATTGGATCTCGATCGGTATACAAATAAAGACAAAATCAGATGGCTCAATTAAAAGGTATAAACTTAGACTTGTTGCTAAAGGAAACATTTGCTCTTATGGCAAAGATGACTACTGTTTGTACCTTGATTATTGTCGCTTCTATTTTTCAATGGAAGATTTTTCAAATCGACATGAATATGTTTTTTTTAAATAGGGATTTCCATGAAGAAGTCTATATGATTCCACCACAAGTTGTCTCTCACAAATTTGGTGAAGTTTGTTAACTTCAAAAAGCCCTTTTATGGTCCTAAACAAGCACCTTATGCTTGGTTTTAGAAGTTTTCTACAGTAATTATTTCTCTTGGTTTTATTGCTAGTAATCTTGATTTTGAATTATTTGTCAGGAAAATCAGTGCAGGACACATTTTGCTATCCTTATATGTTGATGATATGATTATTACTGGTGATGATTTTGATGGAATTGCATCTTTAAAAATTGCATTATCCCATCGTTTTGCTATGAAAGATTTGGGTGTACTGTATTACTTTATGGGTGTTGAGGTTGCTTCTTCTTCCAAAGATTATTTTTTGTCTTAGTCCAAGTATATTGCTGACCTATTTGAGCATGCTCGGCTTATTGACAACAAGATTTTTTTTACTCCTCTTTAAAAAGTGCACGATATTCCCCATTGGATGGTGTTCCTTTAACTGATTCTACTTTATATCGAACTATTGTTAGGAGTCTGGTTTATCTTACTGTGACTCGTGTGACATGTTGTTCATGTTCTTAGTTAGTTTGTTTCAGCTCCAACAGCAGTTCATTGGGCTGTTATTCTTCATATTCTCAAGTATCTTCAGGCCACACAATTTCAGCCACTTTTGTTTTCTTTTACATTGTTTTTAGACTTACATGTATATTGTGATGCGGATTGGAATGGTGATCCTAATGATCGAAAATCCATTACTAGATGGTGTATTTTTCTTGGTGATTCACTTATATCATGGAAGAGTAAAAAACAAGATGTTACATCTCGATCATCCATAGAAGTTGAGTATCACGCCATGGCTTTGACTATTTGTGAGAGTGTTTGGCTGCGTTGGTTACTTGCAGATATGAGTGTCTATTTGAAAAATCCTAAGCCTCTACATTGTGACAATAAAAAAAAATTATTCAAATTGTTGCTCGCAACTCTATTTTTCATGAGCAAACCATGCATATTGAAACAGATTGTCATTTTACTCATCACCATCTTCAACTTGGCATTATATCTTTACCATTTGTTCATTCGGCTATACATATTGCAGATATATTTACCAAGCCGCACTTTGTTTTACGCTTTCGTTTTCTATTTAACAAACTCTCAATGCATTTAGTCGTAACATTGTGAGTTTGAGGAAAATGTTAGCATATATTTATGACTTTTAGAGTTAACTTTGTGTGTGAATATATAGCACACCTCTTGTAGCATTTTATACACACTCAATAATATACAATTTTCTTCTTATATTTTTCTTTTCTACATCTTTAACCTCTAAAGAGACTGTTACCTTTAAAATTTATTTCCTCTGAATCCCTTTGGTACCATAATAAGTAACTGTACAAAGTGATCTAATATTATTTGTTCACCTTGTAAAGCTAAAAGAAAACCAAATTGAAGAAAAGGAAAATCAATGTGTCACTTTTGGATCAAAAAGAAAAAGTGCAGCATAAGAACACTTACCGATGTACTTGACTACGAAGTGAACAACAACAACCCAACCAACACTAAAATGCCAAAATTTTTATTGACAGCAAACACAATGAAGTGAATGACTTGTTCTGAACCAAGCTCTCTCAAATAAACCAAGAACATTCAAATGGCGAAGGCAACAAAGCTTACGCCAGAAAAAAATAATCATAAAAATAAAAAAACAGTGAGACAAAATATATTTTTCATGGTGGGGTCAAAATCTTATCAAGACAGATGATTCTGTCCAGCACAATCTATTTCCTCTTTTTTTGTGGGACCCTTAAAGATTTGCTGTCACATAGCGTCTCTATATAACAACATCACCTCCAATCCCCTCTTAAGTCCACCTTCTCCTCTCTCAACCTCTCTTTTTTCTCCTTTTCCTATCTTCATTTTCACCCTCATTGTCCCTTCTTAACTCTTCATTAATTTACTTTTAGCTAGGTTTCAGGAACAACCTTAGAACCTCAGAGGGCTAGCACATTGTCTTGTTTTTCCTTAAGAACATGAAAGAGAGTGGCAGAAAACAAGGTACCATGTCGCCATGTGCAGCTTGCAAGCTTCTTCGAAGAAGGTGCACGAGGGATTGTGTGTTTGCTCCTTATTTTCCTGCTGATGAACCTCAGAAGTTTGGTAGTGTGCACAAGGTTTTCGGGGCTAGCAATGTCAACAAAATGCTACAGGTACAAATTCTTATGCACCTCTCCTTTCTCTATCATCGTATCCACGCATAAAATTTCTGGCGTTTTCGTCAAAATACGCTACTAGAATACTGTTTTAGGTCCATTTCAACTTTTTCTGTACATTGTATATCATGCAGAATTGTACAAAAGGATTTAACAAATATTTCCATAGTTAAATCACGGTTTTGGAATCGTACTGCTGGCTGCATTAGGTCACTTTTATACATAATTTCCTTTCATACTGCTGTCAGTTGAAAACGTGAATATATTTTATCAAATTGTTGAAAAGGTAAAAACAAACAAGGATTTTAATAATTTTACTCACACTGTATATTTGTCTTCTTTTAAGAATTATTTTTCCTTTGGATGAATGAATTAGTTAGTAAAATAGTATACATATGACAACTTCATCATGCGTATATCTTGTGTCTAGTTGCTTTTTAATTAAATTATTTTTCAAATCTAAAACATAATTAGTGAAATAGACTACCAAAGGTGTAACACTAATGTGCAAAACCACCTATATCTAATATACTAAGTAAAGGTTTATCCACATATGAGAAATCAAAAGAACCATATTAAATTAGCATCGAAAATCTAGATACATGGCATTTATCTGTGTCTGGTGAATCTATACTCAAATTATAGA
>Ga0214545_1002882_pt1 | contig 33040 bp, 20 predicted proteins | sample CNSS4metaG_FD_160064 | JGI IMG/M metagenome (GOLD analysis project Ga0214545, IMG submission 160064) | Root nodule microbial communities from cowpea collected in UCLA plant growth center, Los Angeles, California, USA - CNSS4 | ecosystem: Host-associated > Plants > Roots > Nodule | place: USA...
ATATTTGATAGAAAAACAAGAAAAACTCAGATCCATCATTCTTAAACTCTTGATGCTTTAAGATTATTGTATATTTACAAAAAAAAAAAAACAATATAACTAACAAATGATATATTTATTTTGAAATAATATATGAACTTTAATTATTAGCTCATGTTACACATAGAAAACATATATGGTATATTGCATTTAAGTAGAGGTATATATGAAAAAGAAAATTAAGAAGTATCGAGAATGATAAAACATCAAGAGATCGAAAATAAAATTGAAAGGCTAAAATATTAAAGGTTTAGCGGTAAAGACATTATTCTCTAGCATGTTTAAGTGTAGTATTTAAAAAAAAAAATGATTTCTGTTTACTGTCATTCTCAAAGCATAATAAAATGTCAATTATTCTTTTAATTACTCTCATATTCCTTTTTGGTTCTTATTTTTATTCAAATTTTGTTTTAGATATTTATCGTTTGTTAAATTTAAAAGTACATTAACTATTGTTTGACCAATTATAATTTTGTATAGAACGAAATTTATTTTCATTGAAATAAAAGAAAATAAACTTCATATACTCTATTAGAAGCACTTTGAAGAAGAAAGAAAAGGTTGATATTTTATTATAAAGAGATAAATTAAATTATTTTATAGAGAAAGAAATAATTGATGCGTTAATCTAAAGAGAGAAAAAAATATTTTCTCTGATATTTTCGATGTAAAAATGATAAAAAAAAAGATATGGTTAGAAAAATAAAACAATTTATTAAAAATGATAAAAGTTAATTTTTTTTATTCGATTTGTTTGGTTAACCGTTAAAAGTCACATCTAAAGAAGAGACGCGTATTGATAAAAAAAGAGAGGAGCATTGGTTAAGAATACAATAATTTTTTTCTCTAAATATTTATTAAAATACATATTCCTTTTCTATTCTTTTAGTTGTCCATTTTTTAACAAAAAAGTGTTATATTTTATTTGTCATTTTTAAAATTCCAAATATATCATAATTCTTTTTCCTGATTATATCATTAGTTTAATTGATACAGTGAGTGGAAATACTTATGATGAGGGAGAACAAAATGAAATAACACACGAAAGTTCATTAAAATAAGAAAATTGAAAGAAATGCAACAAATAATTGAAAATTAAATCATTTTTTTAAGTAAGAAAAACTTTAAATCACTCACAAATGATTATTTAGTCATCATTTAAAGTCAAAACAGGTAATTAAAGTGAAACTTACTTGTAACCGTTGCTATGGTTACTTGCTCAAAACATTTGTAAGGATTAACAAATTGACGACTATTATCAAGTAAAGAGTAAGATTTAATTTTCAATACAATAAATAGCGTAAATGTTCTTAAACACAATATAAACAGTGATTAATAAGATTATCTATTCTAAATGTGAATCTTGTGGGCAAAGTTAGTGGGTTGGCTATGGTCCTATCCAAATGTTCCACTTTTTTTCTTCTCTGACACCTCTATTCCTACGTAGCAGACACCATGGTCACAACAAGCTTTCACATTAGCAAAAAAAAGAAGAACAAATAAAATACAATTGAAAAATCTACCATAATATATATATATATATATATATATATATATATATATATATATATATATATATATATATATATATATATATATATATAAAAGTAGGCTTAATTAGTGGATTAATTTGGTTTCCGTTTTTTAAATCATTTTTATTACATCTTAACTTTAAGAAAAATGAAACTTATGTGAGTATTAAACTGAATAAAAGACTGTGTGAGAACCCAAATCGAAAACGATATAATTTACATTTAATAATCACACTAATATATGATATTATTGTGTTACATAATATTAACATTGTCATATGTCATCTCATGAACCTAACAAATGACAAGGAGAGTCGAAACAAGCACGTACCAACCATCGACTAGTTAAGCCATATAAGAATAAGAATAAGAAGTATAATCAAAGTTGATATCTTTAAATAATAATTTAAACATAATTTTTTATTAACAACTTCATAAAATAAGAGTTTATTTTCCTAAGCTTATTATTTTATAAGGACCTTTTATTATTTTTGGACTGTTTAGATTAAATGATTTTGAATGTATGTATTAAGGGCAAAATGGAATTAATTGATGAGTTTAGAAAATAGGCAGTGAAAATGGAATGTGATCATGCCATGTGTTTGATCGGGGTGTGTGGGTGTGGCTGACATATATAACTCTTCTCGATGTGTTTATTGTTCTATATATACCAAATTTCATTACCTTCTTCCCACACATTCACGGCAACACCCGTGTACAACTTCCCCTCTCTTCCTCCAATCTTCCATAATCGCTTTTTCATCTTCCTCACAAGCTGAGACAGAGAGAGAGTATCAGATTCAATCTCGAAATTCATTTTGTGTTGCGCACGCATAGTTCTATCTCTACTGTGCCATTTCCCTTTGGTTTGTCAATCGATTGGTTAAAACATTGGCATTGAATGGAAAAGAAGGATCTGGATTTTATACTGGTCCCTGGTGGCCTACTTTTGATGTCGGTGTATCATTTTTGGCTCTTCTACCGAGTCATGAAACACCCCACCAAAACAGTCATCGGTGTCAATGCAATCAATCGCCGTATCTGGGTCCAGGCCATGATGGAGGTATGTGCAGATGGCTGCTCAAAAGTTTCCATTTTTATTCTTGGGTTTCGCCTAATTTCAAAAATCATGTTTCTCAATCCCATTGCACGTTTTCGGAACGCATCACTCATTGCATGTCTTAGAACTTGTTTCGCACAGCATCATCTTTATCTGTGCATTTGATTTCAAGTCACACAAACCTGCTTCTGCTTATTTGAGGTATAGGTCATGGATAGAAAGTCTTCTGCTATCATTTTTAAAGTAATTACTGTAAAAATCAACCATTTCCCTTAAAACATTGTTATTCATTGAGTTTCATGTTTATGTCATGTGTATGTACTAATATTGATTTTGGATGATACTGTGTGAAGGATGTGTCGAAAAATGGAGTTCTAGCAGTGCAATCTTTGAGAAACAACATAATGGCATCGACCCTTTTGGCTTCCACAGCGATAATGTTGAGTTCCCTCATTGCTGTGTTGATGAGCAGTGGCCATGAGAGGAAAACAGTGGTGTCTGAGGTTTTTGGGGACAGGAGTGACCTTGGTCTGTCCATAAAGTTCTTCTCCATATTGGTGTGTTTCTTGTTGGCATTTCTGCTGAATGTTCAGTCCATAAGGTACTATAGCCATGCAAGTATCCTTATCAACGTACCCTTCAAGAAAGTGTCTTCAAATGTGAGGCACCACATGCTCACAGCTGAGTATGTTGCCACCACTGTGAACAGAGGCAGCTACTTCTGGTCCCTTGGGTTGCGTGCCTTCTACTTCTCATTCCCTCTGTTCATGTGGCTCTTTGGACCAATTCCAGTTTTCTGCACTTCCATTGCTCTTGTTTTCATGCTCTACTTCTTGGATGTTACGTTTGAGTGTGGATGTGCTGGGGTTGGTGACACTGACATTGATGAAGTTTTTCAACTGAGCAAACACCATGTTGATGTTGAGATTGGAAGGGATAATTAGATGTTAAAGTAGGTTGATTTTTCTGTTTGTGGTTGTAGGCAGGTACATGGTGAATTAAACTTAGGTTGATTGTGTTGTTGGTTAGCTTGTAGGGTAGTAAGATATGTGTAACAATGCAACTTCTGCAAAATATTTGATGGTACAAAATATTGAAGATTCAAGTTCAACTAAAGTTGACTAGGATTGCATGTGTAAACTTGATCTGAGAACTCTTAGAAATGGTTAACTGAATAAAGCTTAAGGAATAGGTGTTTCTATTTGTGATGTTATTAGATGTAATTGGTACCGGAAAACAAGAGATTTTGTTTCTTTTTCTTTTCTGTTTAGTTAGGTTGCACAACCAACAGAACGCAAATAACAATATTCCCTTTTGGTTCAGTATTTTTTTTTTTTATATAAAACTTATGTGAAATATCACCGTATGTTGAATATAAGAATCATTTACTATTGCAAAAGTTTATTAAGAAAAAAAAAACAATAAACATTTTTTTTATTAATTTTAAAAGTTTGCATAAAAAATAATAAACACATTTTTTTCCATTTGATGGTAAAAGGAAGTGCAATCAAGACCAAGATAAAAAAATTTGCTAAAATAAAACAAAAAAAATTGTTTTTGAGATATGTGCACATTACAAATAAAAAATAAATTAGGGTTTGCAATGCGGAGTGGGTCATGCAGGTCAGCCTGTAGGCTCACAATGAAAAGTGTGAGAGAGGCAAGGAAGACTGTCTTGTTGATCCTCGTAACTTTTTGCACATGTAATTTAATAATATTTTTTGAAATTGCACATATAATTTGTTTACTTTTGGCTAACACTCATTTATTAAGCTACACATGTGTGGGATTGAGGGTTAAATTTTGGCCACATATTCATGTATGCAATATTTATTTGTTAAATAAAATAAAATAAAAATATAATTATTCAAAAAAAGTAGGTCAACTCATGGACTAATAATACGGAATAAAAAACTCATATTATGCCGATTAAGTGCAGGGTGGACCTAAACAAACCGATCCGATCAATATTGCTATCTCTATAAAAAGAAATCAAAAAATTATATATAACGCCACTTTTTAGAAACTAAATCAACTTAATAATTTAAAAAAAATTACATTAGTTCGATAAAAGTAGAGTTTATTTTTGTCCTAAAACTAAGAAAGGCGGAATATAAAGTTAATAGAATTACGTGAAAGAAGAAGGTTAATACTTTTTCTTACCAAAATTTAAATAAGAATGGAATGTTAGAAAAAGAATGTAGATTGTTCCCAGTAGTTCTCTTGTATGAAATGAAAAAATAAGAACGTGTTCAATTTTTATTTAAAAGACACTAAAATTAGAGAAATATTTTAATTTAAATTAATTGTGGATATAAATTTATTTCTTCATTTTATATATTTTTTATACAATTCAATTCTAACTTATAAAATCAATATCTAATTCTTGAATTAAACTATTCTCAACAAATTGTTCTATATTAATTTTCACTTTATTTTATTATTTTCCAAATATATTTTATTTATCTAATTTAATTATTGCTTCCAGTTAAATTAAAAGAAAAAACTTAGGTGTTATTTTCCAAATTTGATTTTTAATAATTTATTCCCGTCATTTGTATCTTAATTTGAATTTCTTTAACTCTTTAATTTTTTTATTTAATTAAAATGACATTTGTGATGAATAATAAAAATATCTACTTTTTTTTAATTTAATAAATTATACTTAAATTGGAAAATACCTTTGCAATAATTAAAAAAAAGTTGTTAACGACATCCCTATAATGCCCTAACGAGAAATAATCCATTTTGTATTCTTCATTTTAGGAAAATTATGTAACTCAATTGTTGCTAGCTTTTGCACAGAAAGAGTATATTCATCAACAATGGTTCGCTGTGAAGAATTCATCTTTACACATAAAAAGAGTATGTTCATTGCAAAAGGAATCAATGGAAGTTTTATATTAAACATAAACAGATCGATTTACATTTTTTTTTTAATTCTAAGTTAAAGATAATATTTTAACCTCTTCTATGAATTGTCCAATCCATCTAAAATCCTAAACTCGTGCAAAATTCACGTGTTTTCTATTTCTAGCACAAGTACATTTTAACTTGGCACTCAAGTTTTTCATACCAGTAATTCAAGGAACATAAAAGAATAAAACAGAGAAAAAAGTACACTATAGTGATGGTGTGATGCTAAAGCATTTACTTATTTTAATGAATGTATATTTATATGTCACTACCTACTGTGGGAAGTTGATGCTTGCTACTGTTGCAGAATGTTGTATATTTTAGAATAATCAACGAATGTTTCAGCTTGAGAATTTAAACTAATGTCTATTGCCTCATGTAAAATGTTGAAATTTGTGGTCTATTGGTAACAGCTTGAAAATTTATTTGAGTCTGTGCAAGTTAATAGTAGTGGTGTATGATGCAGCAGAAAATAAACAATGGCAGAAAGTACAACGACCAGTGCAAAAGCAAATTCCATTAGTGGCGTGTGATGTAAAGCTGGAATACCTCGTTATGTGCAATATTTTTAAGGAAGCCAAGTCAAAACACAATGCAAATTCAAAACATAAAGTTAATTCCACTAACTAATTGTCTTGTGGAAAAAGGTATTGTCGTGACTGTTACAAACTGAAACACAACTCAACCGAAAGAGTCTTGAGCTTTGTGGAAACAAAAAATCTGATAACAATCTTATATACCCAAATGAAAAATGACAGTAAAGTTTGAAGCTTTATAACCAAAAATCATAATTAATCTTAAGCAACACATGGCATTAGCAGTTGCATGAATTGAAGCCTAGTATATCAGTCTCTCCTTCTTGGTGATTTCCTCTCAGCTACCCACTAATGCTTGATGAATGAAGTTCCACCAACTTGGTGGAAGTTTTGAATTCAAAATCTTTTGCATTTTTAATTTGATCAACTTTATTTTATGATAAAGTCAAGTAGGTAATTGTTCTCCAACTTGGCCATTTTCTTAAGAAAATATTTTTAAACCTCGGATCCAGTAAGCTACTGTATCTCATGCCTAGTTGCAACTTGCAATAGCAACAAAATTACGCTGTTTATTCCCTGACAGTACCACAAAAAGAAAATTATAACTAAATCAGTAGATGGGGGCAAGAACTACTACAATAATTACATGTGTGTATGGACATGCATTTGAGTAGGTAAAACCACTTCTATTTCTTAAAAAGAAGACAAAGAAACTTCACTAGGTTGCTTATGAAAAACCTGCATTTCATACATTTTTGATGCAGAACCAAACACCCTACACAAAACTGTGTTGGAAAAAAGAAAAGTAGTTTTGTACATCAACCTTGTGTTTTTACCACACTCAATCTTTCTAAGCCACAAGGGTGGGACTTGTGGTTGGGGATTCGAGATACTTTATACAAGATCCTAGATTCTGACTTGGTTATCGCCATTGTGCTATATAACAAATAAAAAAGTGTTTCTACATTCACGCCATGCTCCCTTTCCAAAAATTGATTTTATAGGGAGGTAGTGGAAGGTGTTTTTTAGTTAAAGGAATCCAAGCGCATAATTGGAATCCGTTAGTATCTTCTTCAAGAGAGAGCAGGGACATTCCATCTCCATCAGTGTCAAAAGGCCTAAAATAGACGTTACAAACAAAGGGGTACATTTCTATAGATATTCGATCAACAGTACCAAAAATAAAGGGCACCTAATGAAATAGGAGGGCTCATTTCTATATAAAGTGAAGAGAAACAAAGGGTAGAATACCTAAACCTTTTGTATGAATACCTGTTACTGTTCTTTCCACTAAGCAAGCACCATGAGATGTTCACAACTTTCTTTAACTGAGTTGCTTGTTTTCTTCTACTTTTTTTCACATTCTGACAAGGAGACAAAACCATAACAGGGTAATGCTTCTTGATTTGCATTTGCCAACAGTTTAAGTTGCTTAAATTGCAGATCAGTCGACAGAATTTTGTATGCATCATCAAGAAAAACGTACCTTGTATAAAGCACGCCAACTATTTGTACTGTTGATGACATTGCAAAACTGTATTTATTGACACATCCAGCTAAATCTAGGAACCGAAGTTTGTGATACTGAAAATCCCCCCACCTTTGTTTCCTCTCACGTCACATCATATGATAGCAGTTTCCATGCACATTTTCCCTTTTCAAGGGAATACAAATAAGTTAAACATATATTTTGGACTTCTAGAGGGTAAGGGTTGTTAGAGATGAAAAATAAAAATAATAAAACCGTTTGGGTGTCTTCACCTATCAGATTAATCTTTTGGGGATAGTTGGCTCATGAAATGGTGTCGAAGTCTATGACCAAATTGTCTAGTGTTCTATCCTTACATATATATTCTTCTAATAAGATAAAAGTTAACGTTTAGGACAAGATGGATCCACTTGTATAAAGGATTCTCATGTGAGGTACCACACTAGAGATGCAACACAAAATTATTCATATTTCTTCGGTTAACAGCAAAAGCATTTGGGATATCTGGTTCATCATAGAAAAGGGTGGCTATATAGATCCAAATTTGTGAACCCATACTTAAGTGTGCAGACCTTACAGATAACAAACACTTCGTTTTGAAATCAGCATAATTATAATCAGTTAACAGACTCGGTCTGTTAAACCCGTGGACTTGAAATTGCAGCATTTTAGATGAAAATATTACACAAGTAACAAACTAAGAAAGGGAACTTTGTTGAGTTTACTAGATTTTAGTTTGACTTGATAGATTTTAATGTAGCAGATATTAGTTTGACAGATTTTATCCTAACAAAGGAAAGAAAAAATAAACAAATTTCTTTTAATTTGATATACTTTTTCGGATTATCATTGAGTCCATGGACTATTCTGTTCATCAAAGGGCTTTTGTGGATCCAATACAGAAAAAGTAAAGGCCATTTATTTCACAGATCAGACTTATCTGGTTCATTTAAAACATGGGTTCCGCAGACCGGGTCTTAAGTGGACCAGACTGGTCTCATTACCCACCTCTAATCAAGGGATGGAGTAAGGCCAATCTATACTTAGTTGCACAATAAAATGCACTGACTTCTACAATAAAAATTATAAAAAATCAACTTTTAATTCTCGAAAATTGATGCTGCATAATTTCTATAAATATATGGACTATCATGTGGTGCAGGATTATTATTATTACTACGCAGTTAGAAAAAGGCACACCATATGATCCTATGGACAAAGAAAAGACTTACTCATTTATGACTATGGCCATGGTTTCCCTACTTCTATGATCTTTGAACATCAGTTAGTTTCAGCTTCAACTTCATGATTCCAGCTTGAACTACAATTTCTCCTTTGGATGAATCCACTTCTAAAACCGTCACTTTTTTGCCAAGGGAAGAGACATGAACGATATCACCAACCTTTGGAGGCTTAGATTTATCTGCAAGGTCAATAAGGTGAATGACATTTGCATCAATATTCCTATGATTCTAATACTAGACAGCATAACTTTAGCGTGTGCTATCAGCTGGTAAAAATAAACTAGAGCAGTACTCTTAATTCAGATGCAAGAAATTAAATATATTATCTCATTGCAGTAAGGTTTCCTTCTATACCCGTCATGTTTAATTATCTTTGCAGATACCTGAACCTGATGATGATTGACTAAGAACTTTTACAGCAGATGTACTTCTATCAGCAACAGCAGATTCTCTGTTATTTGCTGCAGTTTGGCTTTTGTTGGTTGCTGATAAATGAGAGCTGCTAATAGTTTTGATGTTCTGTGAAGGTTGCTTAGCTGATACATCCAATTCCCTCACTTTCTTGTGAAGGATGGATCTTGCCATTGCCGCAGCCTCGGACACATCTCTCATCTTCTTTAAACGTATATCAGTACTATGTTTCACAATCTTCCTTCTGGAGTTCAATAGACTATTGTAAAGTCCTCTGGACTGCCTACAATTACAAACAAAAAAGAAAAAATTAAAAAAATTCCCAATTAAAAATTTACATATGCTCTAAGTCCTACGTAAAGATGGGTCTTGTTAATAATTATCCGGAGCAAGGTATGGTGGATCTTGTTAATGATTATGTTAATAATTATCTTCAAGAATTACAAGCTATGGCAAAGAACTGCAGTACCCAGTGGCATGAAATGAAACAGTAAAGAAAATTAAGTCGATTTTAAATGGTTTGTGCACAATTAGTCATAATACAAGTAATGGGAAGTTGACATCCCTCATCCCTCATCTTCCTCATTTTTGGCATTAGACCCTACTAAAGAATCTGAATAAGTTTACTAGGATTATATTTCCATAATATTTTTTTTTAATGGATTATCTATGAGTAATAATAATATAGACTCTTGCATTTATTACTAATTACTAACAATTACTGTGGTACTAAATATATGGTTGGTTCAATGCTCAAAAAAATGAATCCTCATCGTTAACCAAAGTTTCCATCCATTGCATAGAAGAGAACACAGGTTAACAAAATCTACAGGTGGTCAGTCTAACAAATTCTATCCAATTATTAAAACAGAGGGATGGAAGCCTTATTCCAAGTATTGACAATTCTGATAATAACTAAAGAAAAAGAATACTAACAGTCCAGAACTAAAACAAGATGTAAATATGATTGCATGATCCATTTTTCCTTGAATGGATTAGCAACCGAATGAGCTTACTGCATTGTTAGATACAGAAATAAGTGCCCATGTCATAATCAGGAAATGACCTCTCTTTTAAATATTGCATGAGATGCAAATACGGGGATAAAGCATGCAATGAATTTTTTTTTTAAAAGCAAAGAGTCTTACATCAGATAATTACGCGCTTCATCCATCAGCTCTTGGTAATTTTGTTTCAACCTTTCCATATCAGTTATTACCTACATGAAAAACAAACTATGTTAAAACAGCTATAATGTTTGCAATACATTAATAGTGTGTTTGGATAGGGAATTTAATAGTGTAATTCATTTTTTTTAAAGAATTTCGAAAGAAATTGAAATTCCAGAATTTCATTAAACTAATTGGATTGCTTAAAATTATATAATTTCAAATTCCACTTTTAAAGTAAGAATTTGAAATTCTTCATACTCTCAGATTCGCATTCCCCCTAAGCCCCATTTTGGTTTTGGACATCATCAACTTGACTAAGATGAGAGATTGTCGAGATAACTACTTTTTGGTTGATGTCAACTCGGGTTTTTCTTAGTTTGTGATTTAACTTTTTAGAATGTTTTTTTGTAGTCCACTATTATTTCTTGCTCAATATTAGTTAGAGTTTTCCTGACCAATATTAGGGAGACTATATTATTGTGGATGTGAATTAAATTTTTCAAATGATGTCTGTCATGTCGTGATTATTTTTTTATTGATGTTTGCAGTGCTGCTTTTATCATAAACAAAGCTATTATTTTTTTATCAATAGTTTGTTAGTTTTTTTTTCTAATGTTAACTAGAAAACTTTCAGCAAATATTAATTAGGATTGCTTTTTTACCAACTTTTTACCAATGTTGATTAGGGAAATTTTTCAATCAACATTGATAAAAAATTTGACTAAACACCCAACAATCAACTTTGTAAAAATATTTTTAATTGATGCTAGCCTAAATAATTGTATTCAACAACATCAATTGAAAACAATATTGGTTAATGTTAATCAAGGAAAAGTTTTACGACTATCAGTTAAACAAATCTTGACAAATTTTGACTGAAAAATAAACATCAACCAAAAACATCTGCAAAAGGAAATCAATTTTGATATTATTTGATATTTAAATATTTTTTTGTTAAAATTCATGAAATTGGTTATCCAAACAACTATTTGATATTTAAATAATTGTTAAAAATGAAACAATTTGAAGTGATATCAATTCAAATTCAATGTATTTGAATATTTTAAAAATTGTGAAGTTTCCTATCCAAACACAAGGTAAAAAAATTAGAATTGATAATGTGGTAAATATATGGAGGCAATTCATTACTCGAATTTAAAACAATAATATAATAAACATCATGTTCTTAGAATATGATACACAACCATTACCAAATAATAAATACAATTAAGATACATTCCAGAGTACACATACCTCATCTATCTCTGCACTAGCAGAACCATATAACTTACGAGCAGTATCTACAACAACAGATGGTAGTCCCAACCTCTCAGCTATATTTATTGCATTTGAGCGCCCTACAATGAAAATCTCCGAGTTATACACATTAAGTGTCTACTACATCTGACCACCATTTCAAATGGTCCATGAAATATGCAATTTCCTGTTTAGAACATAAAATTTAAAACATTGCTTCTCCCGTAATATACTGCAAACATGGCTAAAGAACTGAATGAATTGGTTAAACCAGAAACTGGTCCATCAGCTGGTATGGTCCAGCCTTCCAAATCATTAGCAAACTGACCATTGAACTGCAGTACTAGGTGCAAACCATCCTGAGTATTGCGAAGTGGTCATCATTTGATTCATAATCAATTAAAACTTAAGTTTAGAAACCATCAATTGAATCTCTGAACCAGATGTAAGTCATTCTGAACTGTAAGAACCACTCATGTTTTAGTTGATGATCACTTCATGCTTTATTTCATCCTGCTAGAATCTTGTAAATATAGTAATGGTGGATATTAGGATTAGTTAGATTGATTCTATATTAAGGTCAAGATATTGTTACTTCCGTAGATGACTTTTCCCATTGCATGTGATTATATTTAATGAAAGATGTTCAAAATTATTTTCTATTTATCAATCCTTTTTTAATGAAACCAACAATCAATTTGGTGTCCCTTTTCACTTTACAAAGTGGTAATGTACATGAGTATTTGTCTGCTAAGACCCTTATAGTGTTGCATCGAACATTTTGTCCTTATAGCCCCCACAAAGTGGGACTACGGAATGCAATAGCAACTCATATTCCAAGCAACAAATGCAATTCGTGATTTTCTGTAGGAATGAATTCAGTAGTGATAGTAAGATGAGATTTGTAGCTCAACCCACTTAACCATAACCCCAGTGTCAAATACCAAATTGGAATAGTTAGAATTGTCCATCTTCTCAATACAAATAATATTGTAAGAAAAGATGGGAGAATAAACATCGAGTTGAAACGATGTGTTTTTTAGACAATATGGGTGCTTTATTCATATTGTGAAAAATGAATCAATACAATAATTAGAAGGAAATTGGGTTAATGAACTCAAAATTTGTTGACACACCCATGGATTCTAATACCAAACTCCTACCTAATCAAGAGGAGCCTTTTTTAGATATTGAGAAATACAGAAGATTAGATAGAAAATTGAACTATCTTACTATAACTCGACCTGGTGTTTCCTTTCCGGTTAGTGTGGTGAGTCAATTTCTCAATTTCCCACGTGAAGATCATTAGTAGACCATCATTCATATATTAAAATACATTAAAGGATTTCCTGGAAAAAGTTTGCTATATGGTTACAACAATAATATTAAAGTTGTCTGCTATTCATATGTTGCTAGGCAGGATCTCCTTCTGATAGAAGATTTACTTCCGTTGTGTATCCATTAGAGGTAACTTGATTTCTTGGAAGAGCAAAAAACAAAGTGTTGTGACAAGATCTAGTGTAGAAGCAAAATATAGAGCTATGACCTCAGCACTTGCGAACTTGTTTGGCTTGAACAATCACTTAAAGAATTGCAATTTGGAAATGTCACTCAAATGAAAAATATATGTGAAAATCAAGCTACTCTTCATATTAACTCTAATCATGTCTTTCATGAAAGGACCAAACACATTGAAATTCATTGTCATTTTATTTGAAAAAAGATTGTATCTAAAGACATCAAGACTGAGTTTGTTAACTCAAGTGATCAATTAGCAAATATTTTTACTAAGTCTTTACGAGAATCTAGAATTGATTATATTTGTAACAAGCTTGGTATATATGATTTATATGCACTAACTTGAGAGGGAGTATTAGATATTGTTAAGATTATGTTAGTTACAATATTATGTGTATATGGGCTTAGTCCATATTTTTTTCATTATTCTGCATTATAAATATGTTACCCTATATGTATTTTCTACACAAGGGGAATTAACCTATACCTAGTTACTACTTTAACAAAAATATTGCAATATAAAGAATTCATTAGCAAACAAAATATACCTGCTTATGGTACACAATACATAAACAAAAACCCTTTATTTTATTTCAGTCAAAAGGACTTTAATTTGCAATGCAAAAGTGTAAATGTATAATTCCATTTGAAAATGACATCTCTAACCATTGAAACCTTATAAAGGTGTAGCTTTTTAGGCTTATCCTTTCATACCGAACCATCCTTTCAGGACAGAAATCTTCAGAACAAACATACACACAAAGGAAGGAGATGAATCGAAACATACAAGATATTAGAAAGCAAGTGAAAGGCATAAACAGATTTGAATTCACTTTTATTATGCAGGAGTCAAAGAGTGCTTACCTGGAACACCCCAGAGAATCTTGTATGTTGGCTTCAAATTCACTTCATCAAACTCCATACATGCATTTTCAAAGGCTTCATCACTGCTCATGAATAAAACTCAAATGTCAAAGCAGAACTAGAGGCCACGGTTTTGTACTTTTCATGAGAATACAAGTAAAAGGATCATATATTATAAATGCATCGAAGAAAAGATGCATAGAAACAAACATCCAAATAATGGATTTATTTTAAATCTGATCCATTTGAACAGAAGTCCAGAATTATCAAGTGAATTATTGCCGTAAATAGCAGATCATTAGGATAAAAAATATCTTTAGAATCTTCTTATTCATTTTAGTATATTTTATTTCTTTTTTTAAAGATTTTGTTTATTACAAATAGAGATGGTGAGATTGTAATTATTGTGATGATTATCAATAAAATAATTCCTTATTTCCTTACATAATTCAAGTTGGTATTAAAGCTCCCAATCTTGGGAGCTTTGCTTTTGCTGCCTCGTTAACAACCGCATTGCCATTGTTCACCATCGTTGTTAAGGTTAGTGGTGGGCCAAACTGTATGCCTCACTCACCGCCTCCACATACAAGGTCGTTGTGACTTCTTGAACACCAAGTTGGTGGTGACGTCTCATTTGACCCTAATTTGGCTCTTTTGCCAAACAGTTTTTTTATTTTTTTGTTAAGAATCAAATCGATAAAGGCTGAATTTTTATTATCTCTTTATTTTGTGTTTTTCAATGTTTGGTATGAAAGCTTCTAAAGAGGAAATTGACAATTTGAGAAAAAATGTTGAATCAATGACTAAGTCCTTTATATCATATACCCTACCATGAAAGGTAAGATTATATTAAATACTATTGACCCTTTGATTTAGGGTGTTTGGATTCTTGATTTAGGAGCAACTAATCACAACTTATTTTCTTAAGCTCTTCAATTCGTATGCCAAAATGACTAGCTAAACAATTTATTATAGTTGCAAATGGTGATAGTGTACATATATATGATCCAAGAATATAACTCTAGAATCATCTATTGTATTAAAGGATGTTTATATATCCAATTATATATCCCACAACTGACCAATAGTCTTATATCAATACAAAAAGCTTACAAAAGATTTGAATTATTGAATAACTTTTTTCTCTTATAGAGTATATCAAGAACTTGCAATGAGGAAGACCATTCTAATTGCTAAGGAGCAGAGTGGGTTACATATGTTGGAATCCAAGGGCGAAAACAAAACATGTCATAAGCCAACAAGGAACATAAAAAACATGGGCAAATTCCCAAATATGGCTTCATCATAAAAGACTTGGGAATCTCTCCCAGATTGGAAGCTCATAGTAGAAGGAATAAGGTATGCCTCCTAAAACAGGCTTTACATGATCTTGAACAACTCTAGGAGCACAATTTGGGAAATTTACAAAAAAGCAACGGTTTCCTTATGATATAAACCAAACCAAGGAGATTATACTTTATTCATAAAGCACTCCGTTACAGGTAAACTTACACTACTATCAGTCTATGTTGATGGCATGATTATTGCAAAAGATAAACATAGAAACTGGCTTTAAAGGAGAAATTGGCAGCCCAATTTGATATGAAAGACTAAGAAATCTAAGTATTTCGATGGAATATAGGTTGCATATTCAAAATAAGGGATTCATCTTCCAAAGAAAATATGTACTTAATCTCCTTCAAGAAACAGGTAAGCTAGGATGTAGAACCTCAGGAGTTCCTATTGAACAAAATTATAGAATTGGACGTGAAGGAAGCTCTTTTGTGGAAAAAAAAATCTAATATCAGAAGTTGGTAAGAAAACTTACTGATTTATCACACATGAGACCAAACATTGTTTATGCAGTTAGTGTGGCGAGTAAGTTTATGCATGATCCCACAGAAAGACACACGCAAGCAATTGACAAATCTTTTTAATACTTGAAGTCGAGCCCAAGAAAGGGGCTATTCTTCGAGAAATAAGACACTTTGACCTTGAAGGTATATACTGATACAAACTATACATGTTTTGTTACTAACAAAAAAAATTTACATAGGGGTACTGTATGTTCCTTGGATAATCTAGTGACCTCGAGAGGCAAAAAACAGGACAAAATATATTGTTCTAACGCAGAAGCTGAATTTCAAGCCCTTGCTCAAGGTCTGTGTGAAAGACTTTGGATGAAGATCATATTTGATGACCTTAAAGTAAGGATTCACATCCTATGCAATTGTATTGTGAATAACAAGTCAACCATGAGCATTGCCCATAGTCTAGTTCAATATGATAGGACCAAATATATTGAAATTGACAAGCATTTCATCAAAGATAATCTTGACAGGAGCGTAGTAGATACAAATTATGTCCCTGTAGATTGCAAATAACAAACATTTTCAGTAAAGGGTGTCTTCAGAGCAGATTCCAGGATCTTGTAGGTAAGTTAGAAATGATTGATATTCATCTATCAACTTGAGGGAGAGTGCTGTAACTAGAAGGCTATTAGGAGAAAAATTATTTTTACTATTACCATAGTAATTGGGAAAAAATATCTTCAAAATCTTCTTATTCAATTCAGCACATTTTTATTTCCTTTATTAAAGGTTTTTATTATTCTAGATAGAGATTATGGTAATGTAATTGGTGTGATGGTTATCAATAAAATAATTCTTTATTTTCTTGTGTAGTTCAAGTATTATACTGGTGTCAATCATTCAAACACAATAAAAGAATTTCATTATTATTGACCTTAGTTGCTTTAATGATGTGAAATTTCTTATTTTTGGTTGGTTAAAAGTTGCAGTGGAAATGAATCAAATTTAGGTATTTGCACCCTTGAAAAAATGGGTACATCCCAAGTAGACTAAAATTTGTTTCCGATAAATTTATTTTCTTTTGTTTATCTTTCTCTATTTTACACGCAAAGAAAATTTTATGTAGTATATCCAAAATCTATACTTTTAAGCTGTTCTCATCTGTAATGAATACCTGTATTTTAGAGTTTTCAATTCACCATGATGAGTCGTAGCCATAGTCAACAAACAACTATCATGAGCAAAAGATTCCAACAATGACATTCCTAGTGCTGCTCCTTCAAGAGGGTTTGTTCCTGCACCAACCTAACAATTGCAAACAAAGTACTATCCATCACATACATATATGACATTACAGATTCGAACTGTTAATTAAATTCAAAAAATACATGCCTCATCAAGTAGCACTAGCGATTGGCTCGTTGCCTGTAATTTAATATGCTGCAAGATAAAATTAGAAGGCGAAATAAGATTTTCTTTAATATTTTAAAAATAACAAAGGAAAATTATGTCACTCGTTACCATAAACTGAAAATATCAACATTCAAAATTTACTGATAAAACTAAACTGAAATGTTTTTAAGCAATAACAGAAATTGAATAACAGAACGAAAGGGTCTTCAGCATTTAAGTTATACACAATTAAAACATTATTCCTTACACTTATCTGCTTTAAGTGGCCAGAGAACGTAGACAAAGATTGTGATAAGGACTGCTCATCACCAATGTCAGCAAAAACAGAATCAAACCAAGGAATTTTCACAGATTCTGAAGCAAGAACATAGAGACCTGCAACATTGCAGATTCTGAGCATAAAATTCAACTATTTAAACAGAGCAAAACACTTGTTTGATTCAAATATATGATTTTACTAATTAATCCTACATAGCGTATTCATGAATAACAATAATGGTATATTGATAAAACCAACACTTGAGGAACTTACCCTAGCCATTAAAGGGGAAGAACGAAACACTTAAATATTTTACCAAGCATTCCATACTACTCAATGTGAAGCAACACATAATACCCAACTTCCTGTTACAGCCTCGCCTCTAAGAGGCGATGTCCTGAGACTTTTTACTTGGTGATACTTCACTCAACTTCTTGTTAGTCAAAACTTTCCACTGATCAGAACCCTCTATCTAGGTCTGATACAAGTTGAAAGACAACCTCGTTCTGTTTCTTTTCGCTCTCTCTCTCTCAAGAACTATAATAGTGATTCTCCTATAATTTAGAGGTTGATTTCTAATACTCCTCATGAACCTAGTTAATAAATATTAGCCATTCCCATGTTGCCAACATTAGACTCAAATATCTTTGTCAGCATCTGCTTCCTATTGCAATGGTAAAGTTGCACCTTGGTGACTAGTAGGTCATGAGTTTATATCCAGAACACTCCTAAAAAACAAGTGGGTGTATAGAGTTTGCTAGCATACACTTATTTTTTTAGAAGGAATATGTTAGTAAGCTATACCTACAAATTTCTTAAAATACACCCAGTACCTAACTTGATAACTTATTCCTTCTAAAAAATAAGTGGTTGTAAGTTAGTACGATGTATATATCATGGATGAGAAGACAGTGAATTAATTGAAATTAGATCACAATTCACTCCTCCAACTTATTATGTCCAGGTTTGAGGAAGATGTCACAGGATATTCGTGTCCAGTAAAAGGAAAACCAATCCATGTCAAGGAACCAAAGGCTAAATACAAATAGGCTCTCAATAATTTTAATTAAATGAATTTCTACTTGACAAAATACGAAAATGCTTTTGATAGACTGCTTGACAAGGGACATAGTGTTGGAAAAGATGATGATTCCTTAATGGGCCGTTAGCTAGGCAGGTCTAAGATATGGATTGTGCACTAAGGAAAAAGAGAGAAGAATGAAAAGAATTGAAGAGTTGCTGATGCGGCAGCTAATTAGGACTGATTATACGGAAAAGGAAAAGTAGTGTGATGATTATTATGTATTTTTTCAGTTAGAATCCATAGGGATTGGCAGAGGATTATTCCTTCTCTCAGGAACATAATTCCGGTTAGTTCTTGTATGAGAGCTTAGGCTCCTTTTTGTATTTAATACAAACTATTTTTCTCTTCATTTTATCATTCCTTCTTCTACCATCCTCTATTAGTTTTATTAATACATCAACAGTTTTAAGATGTGCATGTAGTAATGCTAAACATTCAGAAATAGGGGGGGGGGGGGGGGAATGAACACACCTGATTTTGCCATCATAGCAGCCAATCCTACAGTCTTCAAACATATGGTTTTACCACCAGTATTAGGGCCAGTTATAACTATAACGCGAGTTTTCTTAGATACCAAAAAGTCAACTGCTACTGGCAGGGCATTGTCTGCAGCATCCTGACTAGCAGAAGTACTTTATCATGAGTGATCACCAAATGCATGATAAGCACAGAAAAGAAAAACATTGAATGTTTCAAACAGCATATCAAATGTCCAGAAAAATAAAAGAAAATATGATATACATTGGTTTCAGTGGAAGAACCCTAACGCAACTTCCTAAAACCCCAAGTTACATTTCTCCTCTTTATGAGTTATTCTTTTTGTCCAATTTTTTCCTGAAATTTTCTCATTGGAAGAAAATAAGAGGGAAAAGGAAGTAATTGATCAATATAAGCAACAATCAGGAAGCCTTCTTCTTTAAGCCTACCTAGATTGAAAACGGTGCAGTATTACAGACAATCAACACGAAAGCCTTTTCATCCAAGATTTCCAACCACGGAATAAAAACAACTCTCCCATCCATTCACCAATAAAGCCAAAAAAAGGGTAGACAAATTAATATGAACAAAACAGTGGTTTTCTATTTTTCAAAATACATTTGCTTAAATTCATCCCCCCAATAAAGCAGCAAGGAAATATCTTTTTCATGTATCACAAGTTTAAACACGTTCAGTGTTTATAGGCATTAGTTGGATCACATATAATCCTAGGGAGATGGTAGTCTTCACTAAGTCTATCAAGAGAGTATAAATTAGTATATAGTGTTTATCTCCTCAAGTCCTCCACCCCCTTTTCTTTAAAGTCAACATGTGGCATCTTTGACTTAACTGAAGTAGCAAGATTGGCGTCCTTTTTGGTCTTCCGCAAATTCTCCCTATGCCTATGGAGCAAAAGCGGATGATAAGCTTTTAAAAGATACAACTTCCATTCCCTTTTTTTGGGCAAGGATCCATAGGAATTTGCATTCCTTCTTGAGAAGGCATCTGTAGTAGAAGAGCCACTCCTATCTGGCAAAAATATATGAGGACTTGACCCTCCAAATGAAAGTCCATAAGTAGCACGAGCATTAATCTGCAAATAGGATCCACATTACTGACTATCTTTTCGCACAAGAAAGATTATCATGTCGTCAAATATAAAATGTTTATCACTCCTCGAAGTAAAACGGCTCCCAAAAATATATCATTTCAAAGTAAAATGAATAAAAATGCACAAACGAAACACAACCATGTGGAGGTTATTTTGTAATCTATTGTGGAACTCGATTTGCCACGTGAGAAATACTATAGAACCATTTCCTGGCGAGGACGTTTTGCATGACCTTCATAAAGTATAAGAACAAAATAGGTATACAGTGCTTAGTTCAAGGACAAAGCACAATTTTCAAAAACATTTAACCCATAATTTTTTGTTCCTTGGTCTATGTTTCCTTCATTATTTTCGAAAGAGTCTGTTTAGTTATTTAAGTATGATGTATGTCAATTTGCAAAGTACCATTGGGCCACATATTTTCCTTAGTAATACAAAATGTTAATCCTTTTGACTTAAGTCACTTTGATACAAGGGGTCCTAATCAAATTCTAGTATTTTTTTTGTGCTAAATGGTTTGTTACTTTTATTAATGATGATTACACTCATCTTACATGGATTTTCTGCATCAAATTAAAATTAAAATTTTTCCTTTATTCATAAAATTCGTTCTATTAATCCAAACAATTTGGGACATTAGTTAAATGTTGTGCTATGATAATGAGACGGGACACGTAAACCATGAGATGTCGAAATACCTTTATGAAAATGGTGTTGTTCATGAACTCACAAAATGAGATTGTTGAGAGATATACAGACACCTCCTTGAAGTAACTCAGGCCCTCCTGTTGAGTCTATATCATCTCTCTTTACATTTGTTTTGCTCTTGTCTAGTCTCCTAAGTCATGTTTTTGGGTGTGTTGTGTTTGTCTATGTAAATAGTTAGTTTTATAGGAAACTGGATCCTAGAGCTGCTGGTGGTGAATAGTGTATCTAGTATGAATAGTGATGGTAGGGAAAAAACAGAAACTGGAAAACATACACAATTTCTAATAAAATTACTCGTGAGAGTTGAACCCATAGGAAAAGCTCGGAATTTAGTTCCTTTCTTTTTAGGCTTTTGATATCATGTTGAAAGGATTAGTAACAAATGAGATAGCAGAATATGGTATTGCTCTAATACAATGCGGAGAAGAAACAAACCAATAAGGAATATCATGAATTCCTTGTATTGTGTATACACATGAGTTTTCTTATTTATAATGAAGAAGAGATACAATTATAATAAACAAAATCAATGTCTAACAATGGAAAATATTTGTTAAGATATTTCCCATCAAATTATATCATATCTCCCTATTTAATGTAATCAAATCATATCTCTCACAATTTAAATCAGAAAACTCTCAAGGGGATGATCATTGAAAGGAAAACCTATAAGCAAAATCCTTGAAAGCAATGAAATAAATCTCACAGGAGAATAAGTGCATATGGTGGAATATGAAGAGAGAAAATGAGAAGTGGTGATCCAATTCCCTTTAAAAACATCACAAGGTATTTACCACATCTAGTTGAACCAAACTGTTCAATATCTTTTCAATATCCTCAAGGTCCAACTGCATCTGTACACAAATTAAGACATCATATGAGAATAAAAGAACGTGACCATTAAAATCTTTATTAATATCACATTTATAACCTTTTTGGTTAATGTCAAAAGCACATCTGCTTCAGCCTTTGCCACCAAACTTCTTGCTCGCTGCAACTCATCATTTAAAGGCACAACAGAAAGTGGCTCTATAGTACTTCCAATTCCTGATCCACTGCCAACAAATACTATCTTAAGGAATGGAATTTATGCGTACATACTAGCTTTATTGACAAACATTATTTCATGAACAATAAATGCTCAAAATTATGTTGATAAAATTTTATGCACCTGGACAATAATAGACCCGTAAAACTTGTCTTTTGTCTAGAATCAACTCTTATGCACCACCTGCCATCTACATTATTCACTTCCTGTTTGAATTGTTACAAAATCAAAACAGAAAGAAACAATTATACGTAAAAGAAATACATGTAGAGTCAAGTGAATCTTACTAGGATTGATGTATCACTCCTTTCACTCCTGATTATGCTCTCTATTAGCTGTTTTACCTGAATATAGGAATTAAATAATCCTAAAATGAACTCATTTAAAGTAAAATAAACATACATATATGGCATGTCTGACAATATAGATTTACTAATATACATCATCTTACATATTAAGTGTCTGAAAGAATTCATTGCAAAATAATAATAATGTGGAGAAGAAAATATATTTCACTGATATAGAACTGGTCCAATCGTGTGGTATAAATTGGAAGAGGAGAATAATTCATAAACATACATATTGACTTGAGGAAAGGGGTGAGGTCATACACCCAACCAGGAAATCGTGAGTATTTTGAGAGGTTGTCACAGAAATACAGGGTTTTTTGTCACTACCTTGGGTTGCACCTATACACCTATGGAATTATATGTGAAAATTGGAGTTGAAGAAGAGAGTCCACCCCTGGACAAGGGAAAATAGCAAAGACTGGTTCAGAGACTTGTCAATCTAAAATACACTCAGATTGTCAGTATTGCAGAAGCTGAGTTCAGAGCTCTGTCTCATGGAATTTGTGAAGGAATATGGATACAAATAAGGCTTTAAGAGCTTAAGGTTTATACTAACCATACAATGAGTTTGTTATGCAATAATAAAGCTGCCATTAGCACTAAAAAGTTCTTGTGCATCTTGATAGAATAAAACATGTGGAAATTGGTTAGGAGAACGTTTAATTCTGATTTGGAGTTAATACAAATATAATATTGTTGAAAGTTAAGGAAAGCATTACTTGTGGAAATGGGAAAACAAAGAGAAAAGATGAGAGGACTTATGACATGGAGAATGAAGCACCACTTGTGGAAGAGGAAGAGGGCTTCATGCTTCTCCAAGACAGGCTCCATGTGAAGAATCATCACTTGACTCCTAAGAGTCAAGATAAAACTAGAAGAACTTCCTTCATACTCATTGCCAAGAATTCTCTCAGTTCAATATATCAAAAGTGTTTTACAAGAGAAGAAAATGGGTACTTATAGGAGAAGCTATCTTTCAAATAAAATCTAAATGTAATTACAAATCCTAAACTAATAATCCTTGGCGAAAAATGTATAGGGGGAAATTTGAATTTTAAAAATTCAAATTTCCCTTTGGTTGCACCGAAAATTAGAGAGATATGTGTGATGCTTGGGTTATTCTTTCTTTGCTCCAAGTAGTAGTTATTGCTCCAAGTAGTCAGGTTTCCCTGCCTTCTCTTTTGCATCCATGAAGCTCCAAGTACACCTGTCTCTTCTTTGGCCGAAATTTTGCACTTGCTTGGATTAGCCCACTAAACGTCTGTTCTACAAACTACTAATTACCCCAAGAAAATAAAATAAAAGCATCTCTTAACTACGAACCCAACATATAAAAAATCAGAAATAAAAAAACTATTTTTGGGAGTAAGAGTATTTTGTCTTGTTATTTTTCTTGGAATTGCTTACTCTTGCTCATTTTCTTGATTTCCATTTATGAACTCATCATTATGTCCAATTCATTAACATTGGAAATAACATCTATTAAATTTGAAGGAGAACCAAGAAAATGTGTTACCTACCTAGTGAGTATTTTTAGCTTCTGCATATTGGTCAGAATCTAGGTTTTGTCTCGGAAGTGTGCACATTTCTGCCTCCATTTTAGTTTTTTTTTTCCTTGAGTGGACTGTTAGTTCTTTATCTTTGAGAGCACTAGAGATATAAATATAAACATTCAGTTATTTAACTGGATGTTAGTTAGATATCTGTTTTACTGCTATGATTACTCAGTTACTGTTGCAACCTCTTGTTGAGCCTATATATGCTCAGCTAGTATCTTCTTTCTCATTCAATGCAATTATAATCCATTCTCTTCCTCCAAACCTTTCTCTGTTTTCTCTCATACCTAAAATTCTAATACCCTACCTAATGAATCAGAATCTGAGTCTCTACCTAAGCCTCCTAATACTTAATCTATGCAAACACGATCTAAATCCAGTCTTCATAATCCTAGAATTCATCCTTCAGTGTTTTTATTCAGCCTTGCAGTGTTAAAAGGCAGTGCATAATCCAAATTGGGTTCCAGCTATGAAATAGGAGTATGATGCTTTAATTCATAACAACACGTGAGATTTGGTTTCTTTACCACCAGACAGAAAAACAAATAACTAACTAACATCCAGCTGAATAACTGAATGTTAACATATATATCTCTAACAGAGAACATTATGGAGGTACTCCTTACCATTGTCGGTTCTAAGGACTTGAATGTCGACTTGAAACTGGGTTTGTTTCATTTTAAGGAAATTTTCAAAAACACTTGAGTAGTAGGAGGGAATGAAGAAATATTTTATTAATACAATCCCGCTAGTTACGTTATCAACTCCTTTATATGTAACAATCACATTTTCTTAAAAAAAGAAATAAAATTTGTTGGAATGAATGTGCAGATTTTAGGAATATTTTTTCATGTTATTACACAGATATTAGAATATTTTTATCCTACTGATCCCGTATTTAAAAGTGCTTATCAATTCCAATATGTTTGGTCCTATCATGTTGTACTTGATTATGAGCAATGTTCATGGCTGAATTGTTATCATAGCACAATTGCATAGGGATGTCAACCTTTATCTAGAGTACTCCATACATACCTTGAGTATGGGGTCCAAATTCAGCTTCTACACTAGAATAGGATACCCTATCATATTTTTTGCTTCCCCCTGTCACCAAACTTTCTCCTAGACTAGTAGTGTAAGTTTACCTGTAAAAGAGTGCTAATTTTTTTTTCTATTCTCTAATTTTTTTGTATAATTACCTGAGATAGTCCTGAATAAATCTTTCTGTTGTCTAAATTCTTTGCCAAGCATTCAAATCTAAATCTCAACTAAAAACTATTAAACTATATACATCTTTGTGGAGCCAGTATGTACAGAACCAACAGAAACAAATATAGTAAAAATAAACAAGAGTTACCTTTTTCTCGATCACTTGCACTTGTTGCCGCGAATGTTTAAGGGCTGGACTCTAAGAAGAATATGTGTTTATGTTACAAATTCATTTGCATAAAGTGAACAATGTAAAACTGACAGTCAGCTGTATGACAAGAAAAGAAAGACGCATAGCTAAAGTATTCTCTTCATTGATGATGTATACTAAAGAATGCTAAGAAAATTTAAGATAATCTATGCCATCTCAAACCAAATAAAATGAGTGGCTAACCACTGTCAGAATATGCAGAGTTAGAAAAGGGGAAACTTGAAGGAGACATGAAACAAACCGCAGAGTCCTTAATAGATCCATCTTCATCAACAACTTGCTCTATCACTTTAATTAAGGACCGATTGATGACAAATTCCAATATCTGCAAGCATGTTTAGGTGGGTGAAAAATGCCAGAAACGTTAATTATACATGAATGACACGTCCAAAATCTCCATTTACCAGCTCTGTAAGAGGCATGAAACGACCATACCAATCTTTGTCTTCCTTAATTGCAGCCTTGAGATCACCCTGCAAGATTTCAGCACTCTGCAGAAGAGTGACAATGGCCCGTGCCTCATTGCCACTCACTGGTGTACTTCTCCGGGCATGTTGAATGGCGGTTTTTACCTACAGGAACCTTGATTAGGACCTTAGAAGAAAAGAAAACAGAAACATGAAGAACTATTTTATGTTTAATTGCAAATATTATTATAATTATTATAAAAGGAACCAATTTATACACATTGGTTACTGACCAACATAGCATCAAGGTGCCCCAAGTGCAATCTGAGAGTGCCATGCTTGTGCATTTCAACGGCAGCATTGGTTTCCTCAAGAAGTGCAAGACTTTCTTCGAAAGTTTGATTCAGAGACCATAGCTGGTCCTGTCACATGAACACATTACATCATAATATGGAATAAGACATGTTTACACATCTAACGGAAAGTGGAATATAATTGAATGGGAAACATTGGAATAAAATAGGATAAAGTTATAATTTCATTATTTAGTTTACACCAGCAATTATTTTTTTACACCTTGCTCACATTTCAACGTTAAATACATTCTTCAGGTTAATTTAAATACACATTTCAAATGCATAATCTATTTTATCAAAATGAGTTCTATCCCAACTTTACATGTTTGGTTTCATGTTGAGTCATTCAAAATCACAATGAAATATCAGCTATCGTAATTTTAAATAAATGTTCACATAACTAGTCCCATTTGAAGAATTGGTTATGAATCCATAATTGATTTTGAGTTGAAGTAATTAAAGTAGCTTTTGTGTTTAATCAGAAATCGTATACTGAGCTTTTTCTATTACCTTGCTTCTTCCCTCTAAAATCAATTCTAATCAAAACCAAATTCATTCAATATCAAACTTGCAAAAAGCTCAATAGGCATATAGAAATTAAATGAACACTTGGTCTTAAACTCCAACCTATGAAACATAATATTATTTCATTCATTCTTTTGCATAAATTTCAACTGACTCAACTCAACCCAACCCAACCAAACATAGGAGAAAAGGCTGAAAAGGGACCTTGAGGGCTTGACGGCCCAAGGAAGTGGTGGCGAAGGAAGCGACAACATCGCAAAGCTTGTCCCATTCGAGGACTCTGAGGCTGTCGTGGTGAATAGAAGCTGAGACCCTTTGCCTTAGCCTTTGCATATGTCTCTGGTTCCATTTGCTAATGGTGATTACTGGAACAACAGGTATGGTTATGGTGAAAGATAGCATTTTTATGTCATGGGTATTTCTTCGAACAATTGGGTTCTAAAGATTGCACAGCAATGGTGCTGAGAGGATGAGCAGAGGAAGCAACACCACAACAGTTGGAGCAGGATTACCGATTACAACAACATTCGCTGGTGAACCAGCTTTGAGAATAAAATATAATACTACCAAAAAGATAAAAAAAATGGTTTTGTTTCTCTAAACAAAGTTAAATTTGGTTTTCGTTCGATGAAAATATTGCCCTATTATTTTCTTTTAATTCAGAAATTGTTTTTAGTCTTCAAAATTACTATAGTTAGTATTTGATGACAATGATAAATAGTTATAAAATATAAGTCTGTGGACAAAAGTATAAAATGGGATAAAAAAATTGAAGACTAAACTTGAACTTTGAAAAAAAAAGGATAATTTATCCTAATTTAAAAATATAATATTATAATTAAAAGTCTGCTATGCCATTTTTTAATTATATTTTTTAAAATAAAGACAAAATGAAAAGAGATTTTTTTTTTAATTTCTTTATATTGGAACAAAGAAAAAGTAAATGCCAGAAAAGAAATTGACATATATAAGGTTCTAAGGTTAAAAAACAATTCAAGAGAAATGCTGTCTGTACCTTGAAAGAAAAATCTTTTGACATAAAAAATATTATTATATTAAACAATTTATTTTAATATATTTATAATAAAAAAGAATATTTGGCATCAGTATAACAAAATTCATGTAAAAGACTAAAACTTGTTTTCACTCTAAATTTTTAATATATATATATATATATATATGAATTTTTCTATTTATTTACTGTTCACTTGAGTCACTTTTACCCAATATAATATTCACTTTGAATTTTTAAGTATGTATGTGTTAGGCCTTCTTAATTACAGACAGAAAAATTCATTAAATTAATCTTCATATTTAAGTTTAGCTATTATGTTACCAACATCACATTCAAATAATATTACCATATTTATATTTAAATAACTTTTACAGTATGAATAAAAAACAAGACTGTTTTACAGAGTCAAATAAGACTTTGAAAAGGTATATTATAAAGTATACCGATGCTCTTCTTGCAATCAATTATATTTCTTGTCTTATATGTAGTTAGCAAGAAGAAATTTTTCACAAATAGAAGACAATCTGTTCACATTTCATTGGATAAATATGTAAAGTTAGGAAATAAGTAAAGTTAAGAAATGCAGAGGAAAATGGGAATCATATATACCAGATGCATGGTACAAATTCTTCAGTAGGGTCAATCAAATTTTCCAAAGTAGAGTTATTGGTTATATTCTTCAACATTTGGGTTGGCTATTAATTGAGGTTACAAATTAGATTCCGTGACAGATATGGAGTTTTTGATTCCTTTTGCAGACTTTGTAAGGAAGATAAGCGAATAAGGTAGCTGATGTTGATTTAATTTGTGAAGTTTCTGACATTACTTTATGTTTTTCTATCTTCATTCTCCATGTAATATATAAAGTTTTCACTATGTTAGTTTTAGAACTGATATTTTCTATGATAGTAAAAAGTTTGTATAATAAAACATTGAAATTGGTAAGAGTGGAAGAACTTACATAATTTCATAGTTACATTGTTCAGTTACACCTTATACTCTATTTTCATTGTTTATATATCAAATCAACATAGTCTAAAAACTCCATTATCTTTCTCACACACTTACACACTACGGCACCAAATTCAACTCCATTTTCCTAATGGTTTCCAATGGAGATGAAGAATCAAGCAACCAAGTCCAACAATCTGAAACCTCAAAAAGTTCAGGATTACCCTTTTTAAGGTACAACTCGCCACTAGTTCAAGTGATCCTGATTGGTGTTGTCTGCTTTTGCTGCTCCGGCATGTTCAACGCCCTCTCAGGAATGGGAGGTGGAGGCCAACTGAACCACACTGCCTCCAACAACTCCCTCACTGCCCTCTACACCACTTTTTCCATATTTGGCATCCTTGGCGGCGCCATCTACAACATCCTAGGACCTCACCTCACCCTTCTCGCAGGATGTTCCACCTATGTCCTCTACACTTCCTCCTTACTCTACTACAACCACCACCACCACCAAGCCTTTCCCATTCTTTCCGGTGCTCTCCTTGGTGTCGGAGCAGGCCTCTTGTGGGCAGCACAAGGTGCAATCATGACATCTTACCCTCCAGCCAACAGAAAAGGTATTAGTTTGTTGATGACAGAGTAAAATATCTTAGCTTTATGGCTTTACTCAATGATATGTGTTGTCCTATATGACTGAAGATAAGATCAAATTTAAATATTTAAATATATAAATGATGCAAAAAGGAAAAAGTTTTATGTTGACTGTTTGACTAATATTCTAAACATACTGAGTATCATACTGTTACGAATGAAAGGGACTTACATATCTATTTTCTGGAGCATCTTCAACATGGGTGGAGTGATTGGTGGGTTGATTCCTTTGATCATGAACTACCATCGTAGTGAGGCTGCTTCTGTGAATGATGGAACCTACATAGGCTTCATGTGCTTTATGACAGTGGGGACCCTCTTGTCGTTGGCCATCTTACCTGCATGCAAGGTGGTTCGTGATGATGGCAGTAGGTGCAGCAGCATGGTGTACTCCAATGTGTCCACCGAGTGTGTGGAGGTTCGCAGGTTGTTTTCCAATTGGAAAGTGCTTCTTATGGTTCCCGCAGCTTGGTCCAGCAACTTCTTTTACCCTTACCAGTTCAATGATGTGAATGGGGCACTGTTTAATCTGAGGACCAGAGGGTTCAACAGTGTGTTCTACTGGGGGGCTCAGATGCTGGGTTCTGTTGGGATTGGTTATGTGATGGATTTCAGCTTTGAGAGGAGAAGGGTGCGGGGGTTGCTGGGAGTTGTGGTGGTTGCTGTTCTTGGGACTGTGATTTGGGGTGGTGCACTTGCTAATCAGCTTAGGTACAACTCCAATGATTTTCCAGAAAAGTTGGATTTTAAACACTCAGGATTTGTTGGACCTTTTGTTTTGTACTTTAGTTTTGGATTGCTTGATGCCATGTTCCAGAGCTTGGTCTATTGGGTTATTGGAGCCCTGGCTGATGATTCTCAGATCCTCAGCAGGTAAATTAATTCCCATGAAATATTACTAAGAATTGTTTTTTCATCGACAAATGTTAGTTAATAGTATTTTGTTAGCGAAAGAGTTGATCTCATGATCTTTCTCGTTTAAAGTTTTCAGACCAATCTTAATGGTCGGTCTTTACTTTTAACTTTTACTACTGAAGGAACCTTACAGCTCCATTGTTGAGAATTGTGCTTATAAAGTTATGAACATTGTTTAATACAAGAGTCTTCTAGTGTAATCCATATACATGTTTTACTGCTATCATGTTAAATCTATAAACATAGCTTCTGATAATTGAAGTTGTGTAAATATGTATATACAGGTACAGTGGTTTGTTTAAAGGAATACAGAGTGCAGGGATTGCTGTTGCATGGCAAGTAGATGAACACAATGTGGGTTTGATGTCCCAGTTGATAGTGAATTGGGTGCTCACAACAATAAGCTATCCGTTACTCTTTGTTTTGGTCATGCTTGCTGTGAAAGATGAATAGGGAGAGAGAAACCTGTCATGGATGTTGATGATGATATAACAATGTCCTCTTCATCTTCATGTGTTGCTTGTAAATTTCCTTTTAGTTCCATTTGTTGAAATCAATAAAGAGTGTCTTGGAGTTTGATCAATTCAGATAAAACAACTTTGAGTGAAAATTACTTTTTATTTTTAATGTAAATATTATTTAAAAGGTCAAGTATGTTTTTATTCCGTGAATTTTGAAGCGAAATTAAAATTTGTTTATATTTTAAATTTTAATAAATTTTGATCTCAAACTTTAAAAATAAATTAATATAGACATTTTAACTCAATTATGTTAAAAAAAAATTTATGTGTTGAATACATTTTAGGTTAGTTTTTAAGTTATTTACATCATTTGAAAGTGTCAACTAACGTTGTTTAACAAATCCAACAAAATTAATGTGATTGGATCAAAAGGACTATATTTATTCATTTTTAAATTTTAAAGACAAAATTGTACCAAAGTTTGGGTGAATTTCAATTTCGAAATAAATTTTAGAAACTAAAAATATATTTAACTCTTATTTGAAAATCTAGTAGTTTCTTAATAATATATAAATTTTTTTTTTTGAGATCGAACACTAATTGCTTTAATTGCATAACTACTAAAAGGGAAAATGCTATAGAATACAACCTTACTTCTTAATTAATATCAAGAGACAACAATAACTTAAATTTAAAGTAATAGGTCAAATTACATTATTTTGAATTTGATATGCTATTTGATACATAATTAAAATTGTGATAAGAATTTAAATTTAATCTATAATATATTTTTTACTTTTTAATATAAACCAATGAATTAATTATACAAACATTAAATAGGCTTAGGCTAGAAATCAATATCATTAAGTAAAGATTTTATTAAAAAAAAAACATGGAGGACCACATCAAACCCATGATAAAATTACATCACACACATAGGCAAAAAAAGAAAAACTAATATGAATATACTAGGTAAAAACATGAAAAAACCTTTAAAACTCATTTTTTTCAAAGTCTTTGGGTATTAGGTTTTTTTATAGTTTGAACTATCTCATCATCCTCTTTAGTATTATAATCTTCCCTTCCATCAAGCATATTAGCCCATTTAGAAGTTAATTTCAATTCCTTTATAAAACGAACTTTCTTAGACATCAAAGAATTAGGAATTGCTTCGAAACTACTATGTGGTGAACGGATAAATGTCAAGTTTACTTATAATTGTATATCATTTAGAAAATTATCTTGTATTAATTTAATGTGAATCTTAGTAAAACAACCCATTTTGCCTTTAATTACAAAATGAGGAGTAAAGAAGTTATAATTAAAAAGTGGTAAGTGATATGTTTATGCTGTTTTTGCAATAAATTGAAGGAAATTAAGAAGTTGATGTTAAGTCTCAAAGTTGACGCTCAAGTTTACTTATGATTGTATATCATTTAGAAAATTATCTTGTATTAATTTAATGTGAATCTTAGTAAAACAACCCATTTTGCCTTTAATTACAAAATGAGGAGTAAAGAAGTTATAAAAAGTGCTAATTATAATTGTATATCATTTAGAAAATTATCTTGTATTAATTTAATGTGAATCTTAGTAAAACAACCCATTTTTCCTTTAATTACAAAATGAGGAGTAAAGAAGTTATAAAAAGTGCTAAGTGATATGTTTATGTTGTTTTTGCAATAAATTGAAAGAAATTAAGAAGTTGATGTTAAGTCTCAAAGTTGATGTTGTGCATTGTAAGGCGGTTTGCTAAAGATTCAAATATAAGTCATATGGCTAAGCAGCGATATTGGCGCTGAGCTGCACATGAAGAAAGCTCCACTATAAAGAAACTTGAAGCTCCGATAGTTATGCCTAAAAGAAAACCCACCTCGAGAGGAAAGCTCCATTGTTGACTACCAAACCAAAAGCTCAAGCTTAGAGGAAACCACTGATAAGTGTGATAATTACCTATTGTTTACACTTCTTAGAACCTCTTAATTGTCTTTTATTCATGTATTTTTGTGTTAATCTCATGAAAGAATTTAGGATTTTGTTATTTATTTCAAAAACATGATTACTTTGATGTTTGTGGACTTTTGTAGAAAAGAATGGAAGATTGGAGAAAAATTCACTAGTTGTTGCCTGGAGCCACTAGCCCAGCTAACCAGACACACTAGCCTAGCGAACCAGACTCACTAGCCCAGTGAGGAAGGCTCTCTAGCCCAGCGAGAATGAATGTTGGCCCAGCGAGTTTATCTTTTTGCTCAAACATTAAAAGTGTCGAGACTCAAACAGAAAGGTAGTTTTTGGTGGGAGGAACACTGCTGGAACTCAAGACGAAGGCAGAGACATTCCTGGAGCTTAAAGGATCGATCTTTCTTCATCCATTCTACCATTCCAACTCCATTTGTGCTCTAGATGTATAGGAGTAGCTAAACTCCATTTCATTGGGGTTGGATGTAATGTACCTAAACTCATTATAGTTTCATCTATGCAATA
>Ga0214545_1002884_pt1 | contig 33016 bp, 16 predicted proteins | sample CNSS4metaG_FD_160064 | JGI IMG/M metagenome (GOLD analysis project Ga0214545, IMG submission 160064) | Root nodule microbial communities from cowpea collected in UCLA plant growth center, Los Angeles, California, USA - CNSS4 | ecosystem: Host-associated > Plants > Roots > Nodule | place: USA...
GTATAATTTAAAAAAAAAAAAAAACCGTATTGTGTAATTGAAAAATAAAAAGCAACTTACTGATTCTATAATCTAAAAAGGTAAAATGAGAATTTTTATACTCCAGATATGCAGGAAAACAAAATATGGAGGTACAGAAAGAACTTTCCAAATTGTTGTTCTCGCACATGTACAAATAGTTCTTTTTCAAACTTTTGTTTTTCCTAAATACACCCTTGCGCCAATAACATTTTTCTAATTCTTTTAAACCATCACTCCAATTTCAAAAACCTTAAATCTCTTTCTAAAATCCTTTACACATTCTGAAAAAATATTGTCCAAAATGTATTAAAAAGCTTTTAGATTACAAATTAGAGGTTGCCACGAGCGTTTCAAAATATATAACCGGAAATAGTATCTAACACATAGCAAGTTATGTATTCCATAATAGAATCGAATGTCTTATAAAATTACATTCTAAAATCGTGGAAATGAAATTGTAGAATATAATGTCTAAAAAAATATCACAAACATTTGAGTTATACATTTCAAAACAACATAAAAAATCTCTTAAAACAACGTTCTGAGTTGTGTTGTAGGGACTGTCATTGCTTACAATTCAGGCACACATGAGAAGGCTGAAGCCCGATATTTGCAACGTGTATGTGAAAAATTCAGATTGTGAAAAGCTGAGTGGCAAGAAAGAAGCATTCCTCTTCATTAGCCTCTACCTTTTGGCCTTTGGCAGTTCAGGTTTGAAGGCTTCTCTGCCATCACACGGTGCAGATCAATTTGATGAAAGAGACCCCAAAGAATCAATGCAAATGTCAAGCTTCTTCAACTCTCTCTTGTTAGCGGTTTGCATTGGTGGAGCAGTGAGCTTAACTTTTAATGTCTATATTCAAGACCACAATGGCTGGGACTGGGGCTTCGGAATCTCCACCGTTGCTATTCTTGTCGCCACCGTAATCTTTGCCTTAGGATTGCCACTATACCGAATTCATCTTGCACACACCAAAAACGGCATCATTCAGATCATACAGGTGTAGATAACACAACACAAATTCTTGGTATCTTTTGGAAGGTCCACATTGATCTAGAGCATATAAATGGATATAAACCTTATTTTATAATATATAAATAGATCGAAACCTCACATTTCAAACCAGTTTTGTTTTCATTTTGTCTTAGTACTTCAAACTTTGATCATTTTTTGCATTGATCAAGCTATTTGTTTTAAATACTTGGCTTCCATTTTCCAGGTCTACATAGCAGCTATTCGCAACAGAAACCTTCCCCTTCCTGAAGATCCTATGGAATTGTATGAGATTGAACAGGACAAAGAAGCTGCAGTGGAAGTAGAGTATCAACCTCATAGAGATATTTTCAGGTTCAATCTCACTTGTGACTAAAGTTAGTGATATATATGTGCATGCATTTAGTTTTAACATTCTTCTGCATAGGTTCTTGGACAAAGCAGCAATTCAAAGAAAATCTGATGTGCAAGATGAGAAACAAGATGCATCAAACCCATGGAAACTATGCAGAGTGACACAAGTGGAAAATGCCAAAATCATTCTGAGCATGCTCCCTATATTCTGCTGCTCAATCATAATGACCCTTTGCTTAGCACAACTCCAAACCTTCTCTGTCCATCAAGGCTCCACCATGGACACAAGCATCACCAAGCATTTTAACATCCCACCTGCATCCCTACCAATAATCCCAGTTGCATTCTTGATCATTATAGTCCCTTTCTATGATCGTATCTGTGTTCCTTTTCTACGTAATCTCACTGGTATTCCCACCGGAATTACACACTTGCAGCGCATAGGAGTTGGCCTGATACTTTCCTCCATCTCCATGGCCATTGCAGCAATCATAGAGGTGAAAAGAAAAGGAGTTGCTAGAGACCACCACATGCTTGATGCATTGCCTGTGAAACAGCCATTGCCACTGAGCATATTCTGGCTTTCTTTTCAGTATTTTGTATTTGGCATAGCTGACATGTTTACCTACGTGGGACTACTTGAGTTTTTCTATTCAGAGGCACCAAAAGGGCTTAAATCCACATCAACGTGCTTCCTCTGGTGCTCTATGGCCATTGGCTATTTTCTAAGTTCCATGTTGGTGAAAATCGTGAACACTGTCACCAAGAATATTACTGCAAGTGGAGGTTGGTTAGCAGGGAACAATATTAACAGAAACCATCTTAACCTGTTCTATTTGTTCCTTTCCATACTCAGCTTCATCAACTTCTCTGTGTATTTGTTGGTTTCAAAGAGGTACAAGTACAGACCTCAACACCCAGTAGTTGTAGTTACCAGTGGCAATTCAGAGGACTGAATACTAACACTTCTTCTGGTTTAACCTTTGAAATAATGTTAAGGCTTATTCAGATGACTTAATTTGTTGGGTCAATAGTTTTTCATTTTTAAATTTAAAATGATAAAATCATAGTGTAGAATTTAATATTTATACTTCATTTTGGTATAAAAGTGGGGTTTTGTGAGATATTATTAATGAAGTTAATATATCTGAGTTCATATTTTGTTTGCTTTAAAGAAAACAAAATATTTTAATAGGAGATGTCTTTAATTTAAATTTATTTTGCAATATATATATATATATATATATAGTTGTGAAATGAGTTTTTTTTTTATAATATCAAAATATCATTACTCCTAAAAATAGGTATCGGATTCACAGTTGAATTAAAAGTTAGATACTACATAAAATATTTTAATTAGAATTGTGAATTTGATTCATGATCCATACGTTAATTTTAAATTTCTTTTAAATTAAGTTTCATTTTATTTCTCCATCAAATGATTGGTTTGAAAAATTCCTAATCCTCAAAGTTACCATATGAAATGGGTTAGGTCATGGCCAAACTGAGTTTAGCTCACTATAAAATCTCAATTAGCTCTTAAATATTTTTACAATTGCAAGAGTCCATAAAATATTTAAAACAAAGATCCTTAAATATTTTAGATCAATTATAAATTAATTTTTAATTAATTTTTATTGTTTACAATTTAATAAGGTTAGCGTCCAAATTAACTTGCTCAATTAGGCCCGAACCAACCTTACTTAGGTTTGGCAGAACTTGGCTCAATTATTACTCGATATGGGGCTAACCTTTGTTGACCTTGTCTCAAACAGAATTAACACGATCTAATCTAAATTTGATCTGACATGCACTAAACTAAACTCATGTTCAAAGGGCGTCTAACTCGACTTAACCTCGAGTGAGCCCAACTTAATTCAACATGATATTTCCCAATTTTACCTAACCCTAACTTGACTCATTTACTTGACTTTGATTCAAACCAATCATGTTCATCTTGACCTAGGATTGCCTCAGACATACCTAGTATCTACCCAACTTGACTTGACTTGGACTTGGTGTGACCAAACTTGGCCAACATGGGTCCAGTCCAATTTAGCTCAACATAAGCCATGTTAGTCTGACTTAACTTGCCTGAAATTGGACCCAACTTAACTCAATTTTTACTTGACCTAGCCCCATGTGAACCAATTTAAAGATGGTGTTCGCTTGAATTAACTTCAAAAGTCCAATCCAACTTTTCTCATATCGAGTTTGGATTTGAATTAACTAAATATTTTCATGTGTATTATTTTTTCCAATCCTCTTTCCTATGTTATGATTTGAGGGGATGTCAAGCTGATTACATGTATACCTCAGTTTATTTTTAGTTTAATTATGTTAATAATGTAAAAATATGGTTTTTAAAATTACGTTTACAAAAATAATTAATACCAAAAATTTCAAAATTGTTATAAAAACAAGTTTAAAATTAATTTTAAATTTTAAATTTTTTATTAAAATTTTTTATAAATATTTTTTTATTAAAATCTATTATTTTAATTTATTCATTTTAATATTTTTAAAAAAAATAAATCTATTCCATCTAATTATAATTTTAATTATTTTTTAAAATTAAGAACAATTTGATAATTTTATTTTTCTTTCTGTTAAACTTAATTTTTAATCCATCACATGTATCAAATTATTCGCAACAAATATTGTGACAGCTCCAATTTTTAAAATAACTAATATTACTTACAGGATAAAACATTAAAAGCAGAATACTTCCATCTACAATTTCCTTTATGTTTTTTAATTTGTAGATTTTGATAAATACATTTGTAATTTCTTGTTTCTTAATAGTCATTGCACCTATAAACATTAATTTATAGGGATATTCACATATCCTATATTATTTTTGGTTCTTTAGGATTTTAAAATTGTGCTTAAAATAAGTTTGAGCCTCGACCAATTTATCCTTCCCAACCCTACATATTCCTTTTTAACAACATGTACCATAATATCCTACTTATAAAATACCTATTAATTATTTATCCATAATTATATACATGCATCATAGTATTGATCGTGAATAATAATAATATACCTTATGGTACACCAGAATTATCTAAATATGTTTGATAGAATCACGCTGTTGTACCAACTATTAGATCAAATTTTTTTACCATCTATAGTAAAGAAATAAGAAACTACAAAAAGAACAAATAAAGAGTAAAAAAATATAGAAAACATAACAAACGTCGAATCAAATCAAAGCAATGGTATATTTAGTCCAGGTTCATACTTTGAAAATAGACTTTAAGATATTCATAAATGGAAATTAAAATGTCCCTAATTGAACAATTGTGCCTTAATCTTACAACAAACACTACAAGTTCAAACCTTTTGGAGTTTCTCCTGTTCTTCCAGTTTACCTAAGTTTTCCCTACTTAAGTTAAATTTAATTTTGTAGGAATTAAAACATTATGTTTTTTTCTGCGGAGAAAGTTTGACAGTGAACCAAGTGAAAATAGGTTTTTAAAAGTTAATAATTTTTTGTTTGAAAAAAACTTAATTGAGTTACTATTTTAAAAGTTCATATTTAATTGATATATTTTCTAAAATGAATATCAAATTGAAATATCTAAATGAAAGTGGGTTTTTTATTTTTTCAAAAGTTGACTTTTTTTATACATATATATTGCCGTGGAAGCTGAGAACTGTTTTCTAATTGTTAGCACAACTTGCAAATCTAAATCAAGCAATCCTAAATCTAAATCCCAATCAATTTCCACCCAATTCGATTCAATTCAATTTCGATTATGGCAAGCGAGGCCGTGTATTCGGTGTGGGCGATTCCACCAGAAGACGTCGCCGTCAGATGCGCCAACCTCATGACCGCTCTCCGATCCGACTTTGGCGGGCCCCAATTCCAACCCCATATCACGCTCGTCGGAGCCATCAAACTCACCGCCGACGACGCCCTCGCCAAGCTCCGATCAGCCTCCCAAGCCCTCAGGCCCTTCAACGTCACCGTCGACCGCGTCGCCACCGGCACCTTCTTCTACCAGTGCGTCTATCTCCTCCTCCGCCCTGACCCCCACCTCCTCGAAACCAGCGCCCACTGCTGCACGCACTTCGGCTACGCCAGCTCCACTCGTAACTTTCCTTTCACTCTCCCATAAGAGAAAGAAACTTGTTTGTTTGAAACGTTGACGATTCGATTCCTGTTTCTGCAGCTTACATGCCGCACTTGAGTCTTCTCTACGCAGATTTGAGCGACGAGGAGAAGCAAAAGGCTCAAGAGAGGGCTAATGTCATTGATAACGCACTCGCTGGGTTGACCTTTGAGATAACTCGTATTGCCTTGTACAAAACCGACACTGAAGACAAAACCCTCAAATCTTGGGAGAAAATTGCTGAATGCACTCTCACTACAAATTAGCCTATGAACTTCAATGCCAGTACTTTTTCTTGTTTCTTCATTTCCCTTTATGCTGCTTGCTTTGCAATTTCCATATTCCAGACATAATAATGAAGGCACCGATACTTCAAATATTTATCGTATTCAACAATTCACACGTCTAAAGTAATGTGTTTACTGTATGTTCTTTGTCATGTTTTGGTATCGATCATCCTCATAGTATTGTAAAACTCTCGTCATAGTCCTATAAAACTCTGTGATAATAAATCTATTCTTTACATTACCGTTAATCCTGTTTTCTACGAGTGCACCAAACATATCGAAGTCTAATATCACTTTATCCATGATGAACTTTTGTGAGAAATTATTATTATCAGTCATTTGCCTTTTCATGTTGAACTAGTAGATATTTTTACGAGACTTTAGGAAAGATTCGATTTGAATGTGTTCTTTTCAAGTTGAGTATCTGTAATCCATATACCCAACTTTACCACAATTATAATATTTATTATAGTTGTGACAATGACAATTTATATAAATTATATCTACAAATGATTTAAATGGAATTAGCATATATATATATATATATATATAGTTATATATATATATATAGTTATATAATTTTTGTGTGTATATATTGTAGTTGAAAAAACAATCAATAAAGGGACAATAATTACATTTCCAATTCTGTTTTATCTTTGTATAAGGATTATCTCAATGAAATCAAATTTATCCTTATGAGATAATTCTAAATCTCAAATGTGAAAAACAAATTAAAACATACACAAATTTTAAAATTTATCTGCTTTTGTGTATTCAAATAAAATATTTAATTAATTACTTTTAAATAGAGCTGTCAAAATGGGTTGAAACTCGTGAGCCAACATGACTCATTACAGGTTCGGACCGGGTTAGGTTGAAATTTTTTTACAAATTTTAATATGGGTTGATTTTTGACTTAGCTCACCCGGGTTGAACCCGTGATGAGCCGAGTTGGCTCACCGACCCGCAAATAAAGGGTCACACAAATATTTTTTATTAAGTTGGACTTTGCATTTGGGTCATGTTAGGTTATTGTTTTTAGCCAACGCATAGATAATTTGTATTTTGTGATTTTGGTTTGTATTTGGATTGAATTAAAGTTTATTTCGATTTTAATTAAAATTATAATTTAGTTTTGACTGAAAAAAATAAAAAAAATTGTATTTTTTTAATTAAGTGAACTTGTGAGCCAAACCGTTTAACCCACCAACTCATGGTGGGTCGGACGGATTCAAATTTTTTTGTCTCGCTAATAAGTGATCCGGATTGGGTTGGCTCACTAGATGATCAACCCGTGGTGAATCAATCGAGCCGGGTCGCACTGAGTTACCCGTTTTGACAACTCTACTTATAAAACATATGAAATCGATAAATATTATTCCATTTAAATATAAGTTTTGACTCTTTATTTTAATTAATTCAATTATAAAATTTTATTTAAAATAATTAAATAAAATATATTTTATTAAAAATATATAAACAACTTAAATATAATTTTATTATTAAAAAAATTAAATGTTATGATTTTGCTTTTATAAAATAAAATATTACTATTAAATTACAATTATATTTTTATAAATTTAAATTAATATAATAAATATATTAAAATTTTAAAAAATCTCATGCATTTTAAGACACAGTGATGAAAGAGGTAGAAGGTAGTAACGTGTCATTCATTGAGCTACTTGGTTGAGTGGTGTGGAGTTGCCAGGGTTGAATCACTTAAGAGATTTCCCAAATTAGCATATAATAATTAATTTCCTTTTGTTTTGATTTTTTTATCCAAGAGATGAGAATCCAAAATATGAGAATCGCAGTTTGTGTTATTTTAGTGTCTATAATTTATATATTATTAACACAACTTGTAAATCTAAATCTACCAACCCTAAATCTAAATCCCAATCAATTTCCTCAAATTTCATTCAATTCAATTTCGATTATGGCAAGCGAAGCCGTGTACTCGGTGTGGGCAATTCCACCGGAAGACGTCGACGTCAGATGCGCCAACCTCATGACGGCCCTCCGATCCGACTTCGGCGGACCCCACTTCCAACCCCATATAACGCTCGTTGGAGCCATCAAACTCACCGCCGACGACGCCCTCGCCAAGCTCCGATCAGCCTGCCAAGCCCTCAGGCCCTTCAACGTCACCGTCGATCGCGTCGCCACCGGCACCTTCTTCTACCAGTGCGTCTATCTCCTCCTTCGCCCCGACTCTCACCTCCTCGAAACCGGCGCTCACTGCTGGACGCACTTCGGCTACGCCAGCTCCACTCGTAACTTTCCTTTCACTCTCCTATAAGAGAAAGAAACTTCTTCGAAACGTTGATGATTCGATTCCTGTTTCTGCAGCTTACATGCCGCACTTGAGTCTTCTCTACGCAGATTTGAGCGATGAGGAGAAGCAAAAGGCTCAAGAGAGGGTTAATGCCATTGATAACGCACTCGCTGGGTTGACCTTTCAGATAACTCGTATCGCCTTGTACAAAACCGACACCGAAGACAAAACGCTCAAATCTTGGGAGAAAATTGCTGAATGCACTCTCACTCCAAATTAGCCTCTGAACTTCAATGCCAGTTCTTCTTCTTGTTTCTTCATTTCCGCTTTATTCCCTCGTTCTTATGCTGCCTGCTTTGCAATTTCCATATTCTATACATAATAGTGAAGGCACTGATGCTTCAAATATTTATCGTATTCAGCAATTCACGAGTCTAAAATAACAAAACTATAAATGTGAAGCCATTAATCTGCATAAGTTTTTCCGTGGCAACATCATTCACCCTTCTTCTAAGATTGTTTCTTCACCCGATTCCTCTGAACTAGCTTGATAACTATTACATTAAGTTTTGTTGTAACATGAGAAAATGTGCGGAACACAATCTTTCGTGTTCTATTTCAACCTGGTCTTTTTATTGTTCACATTCATGTAAGTCTACCCAAATATATACATCTCATTTCGTATTTGGTTGTTCTCATTCTCAAACTATCGAGACCCAAGTTAAAGTACGCTACTAGTTCGAGTTTGTATATGCCAAGAGCCTTAATGTAAGTAACACCAGGTCTCTTTAGGTACTGCTAGATACACCAATGGGTATTCCAGATAATACCCCAAGGGCAGGACTAATAGAAGAGAAAAAAATGTTTCCATGAGATGTTTTTGTCTGAAGGAAAACTAGTAAACCTGTATTGTACTGAAATTCTCTTTTAAAGGTGCCAGTATGGATCAGATGAAGAGGAAGTCGCAGAGGAAGAGGAAGAACAGAGACAGAGGTGTTGCAGTGATGTTTGATGGGGGGTAAAGCTCCGAATGTGAGTCAATCTGGTTTATGATTCATGGTTTGGTTTTAGAACGCTAATTTATGAGCTCATTCCTAACACAGTCTTATATGTGCATACAACCAGGGTGTCATGAAGTACTTACTACTGAGCAGTCGTTCTTATGGACGAGTCAAAGCTCAAAACAGAGTAAAGCTACTCTCAAAATATTTCTTTTGGCATATGCATGTAAAAACTTTTGCATGTTTTTATTAAATGATTCAAGCGGAAGAGTAGAGATGGATTTGCGCGTTGCCTGATAAAATTCATCCACGGTATTTGTGAAGATTTTAACAAATTCAAACTCACTTTACTTTTATGCCCTTTTTATATTATATATAATTATTAATCATAATATATTATTATTAATTATTATTAATATTATTTATTTTTTTACTATTATATTATTATTATTATTAATTTATTACTATATATATAACTGATTATATATAATAATAATAATTAATAATATTTATTTATATATATAATAATTAATAATATATGTAGTAACTAATAATATATTTGTATATAATAATATGTATAATAATTTTTATAATTAATTAATAATATATATATATGTATAATAATTAATGATAATTACTATATTGTTAAATTTTAATATTTTTAATTCATCTAATAATCATTTAATTTTATTTTTATCATCAAGGATATTTTAGTAATTTTTAAATTTTATCTATTAAAACTTTTTTTTAATCTATTACATCAATCAAATCAATCACAAACTTTTACAAAATTCATCTCCAAATTCATTCTTTTTACCTCTAAATCCACTCAAAAAAACACACATATTCATCAACTCAAATCAACACAAATTCATCTTCACACTTTTTCTTAAATCTATCCTACTAAGTGAACACACCTTTAAGAAAATATTAGTTGTTGTAGGTTGATTTAATTTTTTCTAACTGACATAATTAACATTTTCTTTGATTTATAAAATAATTTGACCTTCAACGGTTGTGTAGAAATACGTTTTACTTGTTTAATGTTACAATAATTAATTTTTACTTTTTTTTCTCAATTATCAATTTTTTATATTGTGAATGTATAGTAATTGGTTGTTCAATTGAAGATCTTAAATCACAAATCCTAGATCCCACCATATTATCGTAATAAGTGAGATTAAATACATATTTTGATGTATTTGTTCTTGTTTCTATATCTTTACTCTATCATCCAATTAGCTTCACAAAGCACTCGGCCTCAGTCTATATAATTTCTTCTTCCTTTGATTACCAAAATTATCACAATATCTTTTCTTTTTCTTTTTCTTTTCATTTTGACTGGTTTTTGCAACAATGTTGAGATTGACTCAACTATTTAATCTTCTTTTGTATACTTTTTCTGTCTTTAAGATTTTGTTTACGTTGTTTTCAATGTTTCCTTGTAGTTGCAGGCTGGGTTTCTGTTTCGTAGGATTCAATTATTACACTCATCACATAATCAAACTTCCTCAACTTGGTCCTAAGAAATTTCTCCATTACTTTATTAACAAGAATATCTTCTCCGTGTCACTCATAATATTCACCAAACTGTAATGTAACACGTGAAAATACTGGGTGGTGATGTTACAACTTTAATTTTTGGTTCTTTTCTACTCCTTTGCAAGATAACTTCAAAATATCCCTTTCACATGTGGCAGTTTCGGGATATTTTCACTTTGCAAAAATCTGTGTAATCTACTCATGGCTGAATATGTGACTCCACCAAATATTATGTACTTTCGAATGTATGACCACATCATCATTTCTTCATAGTTAAAAGTTATATGAAGTTTGTGAGTGTTGATAGGTAAGATATATAATTTGAATTTTTTATTAGATTTTTCTGTACTATTTCTCTATTGTGTCTTCAATATACGTCGATGATTACTGATTTTGAAATTTTAAAATATATTAAAAAAAATTAAAGTATCAATATAGTATATATATATTTTTAATGTTTAGCATAGAACAACACTAAAAAAAATCTAGGAATCTCGTAAAATATAACATGTGGGTGGTAGTGTGAACGGCATAGATGTCTAAGATGTGTTGGCAATAGGGGTGGATAGGTGTTGTGTGGGAGAATGAGTGATGAATAGAGGAATCTGTACCCACTAGACAATTTCACTTGCTATGTCCAATCAAGACAAGTATGTGAGAGTTGAGTTGCATGCGTAGTTGGGGCATCCATGGTAAACTCATAACCTATTCTGAAACCATGCACAAAAAAGGAAATTCACTCAAGTACCTATCATCAAATCAACTATTGTTAGAAATCACTCCTTTTCTCTTTATTCTTCCTTCCAAAAACTAATTACTGCAACCAAAACAATCCATCCTAGTTATACTTTAAGATCATGATTCTTCTTCTTCTTCTTCTTCTTCTAATTAAACCGTCACGTACACTGTTTGGCAAGTACAATTTAGAATTCAACAACAAGCTATGATGTTGCTTAATGGAATCTATATTAAAAAAGTAAACTTTAAATGTAATTAAATTTGTTAATATTTTACTGTACATTTACAATCACATTAAACATGTTAAGATGAGAAAAATAAAATATAATAAAGATGGGTGGCCTACATTGCATGCCAGCAAAGAAGCACACCAGCTGTAGAAGGAGGATAGAGAGGATGAATTGTCACATACATTTCCATTGGGTCACCACAATGCATTGAGGTACAATACAAACATAACAGTGACAAAAAAATGTCCTCGACTATAACTAATACAATTCCAACAATAAATCAACATGTTCATTAAGGATTACAAAACCTTCAAAAGGGACTAAAAAGAATAAAACTTTGTTGTGTTGTCAGTTTGTTACAAAAGTTAATACCACAATACTCCCAAGAATGCGAATTCTTGGACGCACTTTGTATGTAGCTGTAGCATACCTTAAATGGAAAATTAGCAACATCATGCATTAAATATATGTGCAAGTTCAAGCAAATTTTTATTTGGAACAACACTCGTATTTAGTTTTTTTAATTTTCATTTTGTAATCATGCACTGCACCCTCTTTTAAACATTACATTTAATTTGTTCTATGTGATTTTTATTTTAAAATATGTAAAATAAAAAGTTTTTTTTTTGTAATTAAAGCAAAAATAAAAATGTTCAACAACGTTTTAAAAGGCACTAATCTTTTTGCGAAATGAAAACTGCGTATCTGTTTGTGACTTAGAGCACATTTATTATTCTATACTTCTATACGGACTTGCGTATCACTTACGTAACTGTTTGCAAAAAGAAGTTGCTTCTTTATGTTTTTTATATTGTAACTTTAGAATTTTTTAATTGACTATAGCATTTTGTCAAGGCAGAAAAAAAAACATATATTTAATTATTATAAGTTTTTAATTCTGGAAAAGGTTTCAAATTTTAATTATTTCTCGATCATCATGCCCTTAATGTAAACTATTTAGTAATTCATTAATAGTTAATTTTGATGTTAGAATTTGATTGGACTTCAATATATAATTTTTTATTTATAAAACTTAAACTTAGCGATTTACTTAATTTAACTCAGACTAACAACGATATCAAAAGTTTAAAGTTTAATTATTATTTTGGTTTTTTTTCAAAAATATTAAATTGGTCTTTCAATTTTTTAAATTTTAATTTGGTATTGATTTTTATTTGATCTTTTTTATTAAATTTCTTAAAATGAATTAATGATTTTTTATCAAAATTAAACTATTATTCAATAAAACAAATCATCATTATTAATAATTTTAATTTTAATAAAAAATTCTTGATTCGTTTCAAGAAATTTAATGAAAAGAATCACGTTATATCAATTTTTAAAAGATCAAAATTAAATAAAAACATTTAAGGACTAATTTAATATTTTAAAAAAAAACAGAAACAAAGTTTAATTAGTTCATTCCACTCTTAGAGTACATTGTAAATTAAGACACTAATCAATTAACAACATATACAAAATTAATTGACACACGCAAAACAACATGTATATTGTACAACACTGTTGTATTCTTTTGATAATAAATTTCTGTGTAGACCATTTTTTAATGCATTTTCAATATATTATCTTTTACTTCATAGTTTTTTTTTTTTTAATTTAAACTGAATTACAGGAAAAAACCAATGTTATGTTATATGTTATGTATATAACACAAAATACTCATTACTACTGATACAGTCTAAGATTTTAAGAAATTTTGCAACAGTTACAGTTGCAACATGAAGAATTTTGAGTCATAGCTGTTCACATTTTTCACTACAAAAATCACAACAATTTAAAACCTCACACAAATATGTAAAAGAGTTTCCACTGAGTGAATCACTGAATCATATCATGAAATATCTCTTGTGCTATGTTTGCAACTTCGCTCCACGTCCCTTTCACCCCATTAATAATCGTTTCCACCACACCCTCTCTCTCTCTCTCTCATGCCCTACTTCCCTCACTCGTGAATCAGTTTTTCAAAAGTGAAAAATATTGTTAAGAAAGTTAAGTTAATTTGATTCACCTCAAGTGATTCATGGAATTAGAAAAAGAAAAGTGAATAAAACATAAAACATAAAACATACATATATACATACAGATGCAGACGAGTGTGTGAGTGTATACACACTTAGTTTCATATGCATAAACCAGTAGTATATTATGAAAGAAAGATTGTTTTTCACTTTATAAATACCCATCTTTGCCCACTTTGCTTTCATTTTCTGATTTCTCCTGCTTCATCTGCTAAGTGGAAAAAAGAGAGAAATATATATACACACACACACACTATGCTGCTAAGGGCTTGAACCTGCTCCCCTGTCCTGAATATAACTTCTCCATTTTGTTTCCTCACCAGGTTAGTGAGCAAAATACTCAAACATCACCTAAAATCCCTTCTCAATGCTTCACCACTTTTTTGGGGTCAATCAAACATATTTTCCCTTCATATATACCAAGATTTGGCAACACAACTATAGCAAGATTGTGAACTATATTATTATTACAAGCAAAGGAAAGTTTCAAGTTAAATATGTTCATATATATATAGCTTGTGATTCAAAAGTTGGGTTGAGGCCTTTAGGGGGTGCTTCCATTTCTTGTTTTTAACACTTTAGATTCTTTCTAAGCACACAAAAATAGCTGAAAGATCAAAGTTTACTTGGTATTTTCTGAAGTGTTCTCCTTTTTATGAGTACAATGAATATAAGATGATGATGTTTTACTTGATTCAGCTTCCAGCCATGGCTTTTCCAAACCAATCCATGTCATCAGTTTCTCCCGAGAGAAAGATGGGAAGGGGGAAGATTGAGATCAAGAGGATTGAGAACACCACCAGTCGACAAGTTACCTTCTGCAAGCGCAGAAATGGCTTGCTCAAGAAGGCATATGAGTTATCTGTGCTTTGTGATGCAGAGGTTGCTCTCATAGTCTTTTCAAACCGTGGCCGACTCTATGAATATGCTAATAACAGGTCTTGCTTCTTTTTCTTTTTTATTTTTTTTCCATCTCTTCATTTGATCCATACCTTAGGCTATTTCAAGCTTTATTTGTGTTCTTCCCAATTTTTTTCCTTCTGTTTTTGCTGCTTCTTTTGGGAATGTTAAATTTATAATTTTGCTCTTGCTAAACAATCTTTTGAAGCATTTTGTGATGAAGAAGCTATGGTATAGTTAATTTTTCTTCTTTTTTTCTTCGTCCGTCTGATTTCTGCAACCAAGGTTCACTTGTCTTTGTTTATTTTGGCCTTTTTCCTTCTATGAGCTTTTAAGCTCATTCTCCTTCTCTATTTTTTTTTTTCCTGTTATGACACTTATATTCCTAGTTCTTGATTTGGTGGGCACACGGATCTGGTGTAATAGATTGATATAGAAGCACTATGGTTGTTAACTTGTTGCAAGAGGAAAGGATTTGGGGATGCTATGAAGGTCTGTGATATCAGCCAATCCCTAAAACTACTCCTCTTCAACTTTTTGTTTCCTTTTTCTCCTTCTATCACTTCCACTCTCTCTCTCTCTCTCTCTCTCTCTCTTTCTTTACCCATCTAAATGCTAAAGCTGTCATGTTTCCATTTAGCAATCCAGTTAGTTAAACAAAAAGAAAATTTCTCATTACAGTCTCAACAAATTAATTGTCAACGACTCAAAGACTTAAACTGAAATAAATCAGCGATAAAAAATAAATAAAAGTAGCTGTTTTTCAACCCATTACAGCAAAATCTTCTCTGAAACATTGGGATTTGACACCCCTCGCAAGATCCCAGTCTGGGTTAAAAGTAACCCTAGAAATTAGGGTTTTACTAGTGACTGAAACATAGTTTAGCATAACTAAGCATAGGGGGAAGGAAAAGAAACCGAGAAACTGTTTTCTCATCTCAGCGTGACAAAAACGTGAAAATAGTCAAAGTTAATCGCACCACATTAATTTCTCGCTGATTTGTTTTAGGAAATGAAGTTTTGGTAACTATGGTTAGGGCTTTCATGGAATAAGGAGGGGCTAGAGTAGGATTTGTTTGTCTTTGTAGAAAGAATCTTTGGACACGTCAGACGGGATTTTTCAGTTCTTGACTTTTGACAGAAGATTTTAACTATTTCATACTTGGAAGTTGGAATTGGTATCTCTTTAACTCGTGCATCTGATAACCCTAAAGTTGGATCTTCTACAACTGAGAAACTCTCTCCTCAGCCTAGAGTAAAAATTCTTTTACATAGCTTTGAAACAGCAAAAGACAATTGAAGAGAGTGATGAAACAATGAGGGTCCAAACTGGGTCGTCATAATTTCACTGGTAGCTGTTGGAGCCTTTGCATTTGCTCAAGATCTTACACTTGCATATTTGTGAAAGTTGTAGACTGAGAAAGAAAAAGAAAGAGAAGGGTTTTCTTGGCTTAATGAGAGAGAGTGTGTAAGTGAGGTAAATGGGGGCAGAGACAACGTACGACAATTTGAGATAGCCAATCACAGAGTTCTGAGCATTTTGGCTTCTTCCATGCAATGTGAAGCGTACAATTACTGCTCCTGCTTCCTGATAATTGCAGTAGCTGAAATGAACGGCTGTGATGGACACACACTTTCACACAGAAAAAAAAAAACTGAGAAAACAAAATTCATATTTTGTAACATGATACACTGTACCATATGACTTAAAAAGCTCGCACCAAAAATCAAATGGTATCACTAAAGTTTTGTTCAAGTGATAGAGTTGTGTTCTTTAGCTATATTATATCGTGAGTCAAATGAAAAAATGGATTTTTTTTTAATAGAGATAAAACGTATTTCACTGTTTTGTGTATACATCAAGGAATCAGTATCCATGATTGGAAAATATTCTTAATGCTAACATGGGAAAACAAATTAGAAGGTTAAAATCGAGGTGGGTATTGGGGTGTGGCTGAGAGCATTATCCACTGTGAGATGGGTTTCCTTTAAGTAGCAGAGAAAAACTAGGTCTAGAAGTGGTTGAACCAATCATATTGTGGGAACCTGTGCCACCGTGGCAGCAGCACCCAATCATGGCTCGAGGATACTAAGGTATCATCAGTTCATTGAAAACTGGAAAGTTTATGTTTCTACTCTTTTTTTTCATCCCTAATTTATTTCTTGTCACAAGGTTTTTATCTTGTTATTTTAAGATTTTATTTTTATCACATCCAATCAGACTTTGACATGAAGATTCTGAGAAATAGATAATCTGATTTTGCTTTTGTTGCGTTCAAGGTTCAGTCGACTGAACCAGTTGGGTGATTTGACATTCATCCATTGCCAAACTCTATGGTTAATCTCCAACTAATCGAACACACTTTTCTTTTTCCCTTTTCTGTTCTATTTTTATATGATCACGTAGAAAGAAACATACGTGTACATTTATAATCTTATAACAGGAAAGTTTGTGAATGTATATATAAGATTTTTGTTTTTCATAACGAGGTCATAATATTGCAGAATATTAAATGTAAGTGATCTTATTGGTATCATGAAAAGCCTTCATTTTCATGGTTATTTTGAATATAAATTGTAAGTGATCTTATTGTTATCATAGTGTCAAAGCTTCAATTGAAAGATACAAGAAAGCAAGTTCAGATTCATCTAATGGTGGATCTGCTTCTGAGGCTAATGCTCAGGTATTATTATTAATTCCTGCTATAAACTTTTTCAACAGAGCTAAACTAAATCCCTCAGCTTTATTTGAACCTAATTAAAGAATCATAGATACATCAAAGATCTTGCAGAAAAAGAATTTTGAATGAAATTGAAATGCATAAACTAACTTTTCTAACCATTATTTCATAATTTCAGTTTTACCAGCAAGAAGCTGCCAAACTGCGAGTTCAAATCAGCAATCTGCAGAATCACAATAGGCAAGTTGGATATTATCATGCATTAAGATTATGATACCAGAAAAGTTTCACTACTATAAAAAAAAAATATGAACATATCTTAAGTATTTTAATCAATATTTTATTTAGATTTAGTGTTATTCAAATATGATAATAATGTTTTGAATTGCAGGCAAATGATGGGTGAGTCTTTGAGCAATATGAATGCCAAGGATCTGAAAAACCTAGAGACTAAATTAGAAAAAGGAATTAGCAGAATTCGATCAAAGAAGGTATTTCTTGTAACAAGAAGTTTCTTCTGTCAACGTCCTTTTAAAGGATAAAATCTAATCTATATTTAACTTGTTAGTGTGTTCTTCTAATTTTGTCTTCTTTTCATTTTTGTGCTACTTTCCAAACACGTACATCAGAATGAGCTGCTATTTGCAGAAATTGAGTACATGCAGAAGAGGGTAAATGTTTTCCTTGTACTCTTCTTCAAATTTTTAAGGTCATTTTTTTGCATTATTTGTCTTTTTCTGCACTTTATGTCATTGGTTTTGAAAGGTGAATGATATATTAGTTTGTGATTTCGTTCTAATTGCCTCCACATTAAAACTGAGTGTGTTATTATAATGTTTTGCATCTATTTATTTGTCAGTTTCCTTTCAATTTGGTCATTTTTCTAGGTTTTTCCTAAACTAGTCCTTTGTGGAATAGGCTGTGTGAACTTTGAACATTCATAAAATACATTAATATACAAATAATGTTATTATATATGAACTAGAAGTTCATATATGTTGAATTTATGTCTGTCATTTCAATGAAACTGATTTTCTTTTGAGGTTTTGGATTGCAGTTTGGACAATTTGTATAATGAAAGTTTGGCTGACATTATTTTTCCCGGCTATTCCTCTTGTTCCTCAATTGTTCAAATTCATATATACGTGTGCCTGTAATTTTTATTTTTCTTTGGGGAGGGGGTACAAAATTTCTTCTATAATGGATTTCAAAGCATATAAGGTAACTAAAATGTGCGTTACAGGAGACAGAATTGCACAATAACAACCAGCTTCTTAGAGCAAAGGTTTGTCACATGGCACTCTATGGTTAATTTTTACTCTTTTTTTATGTTTTTTTTTAAGAAAAATTATACATGTATATACTAAAATGCTTTATCAACACTTATTAGGACGATAAATTCCAAATGTAATCTCCACAACTACCTCACAAGATACCATGTAATAAGTGGTATTAGGGGCTTGTTAGCACAGTTAGTTTTAGAAAAAAATAATAGTTGTTACTTGTCTTTGTACTCAGTTTCTTAAAATAAGAAGCTAGAGACTTTTTTGGGATCAAGGAGTATGAATAAACACTCTTGTGTAATTCGTGGGGATAAATTATAATTTCAATAAGAGTTGTTTTTTCTCTGAGACTTATTAGCTGAGAGTAAGTATAGTTATGGAAAATGATTTTTTGACTATTAAATTTTAACAACTTTCTTTTATAATCTTAAGTGGCATTTTTTAAGTGATTCACTAATTTTTCATTTTCTTATTCTCAATATTTCAAAACCACTTAGAAGATGACATCTCATGTTGTAAAAAAAAGTTGTTAAAGTTTAGTAGTTAAAATATCATTGTTCGATAGTTATTATATCATGAGGAATATGTAGTTGAACCATTTGTGTTATCTTTAACTTACCTTCCACTTAGCATCATGGTTAAGATATATTATCTTTTCTTGTCCTTGTTTGAGTATCAAAATAGAAAAATGGGTGAATTCTTTGACCCACTATAATAGAAAGTTTCATCTTTTTTTTCAAGATTAGAAACACTAACAATGTCATAAATGTATGAAAAAGAAAATCATTTGTCATGACAATTAAGAAGGTAGTGAGTGAATCTTTAATATTGTGGAAAATAGCAGTTGTTTTTGTAACTTATTTTTTGGTTTGAGAGTGTAGATGGCAGAAAGGGAAAGGAGTGAGCATAATGTTAACGTGTTGTCTGGAAGCACAAGCTACGAATCAATGCAATCTCAGTTTGATTCTCGTGGCTTCTTCCAAGTCACTGGATTACAACCCAATAATAACCAGTATGCTGGACAAGACCACATGTCCCTCCAATTTGTGTAAGCTTTCTCTCTTGCAATTGCAGTACCTTTAACATACATTCATTATGTAATGGTTATTGATTTAACTTGTTCATAACTTAAATTTGGTTTATGAAAAACCCTAAATCTAATTACTGTTCCTTTATGTTGTGCAGTTGAAGAGTTTAAGGTTGAGAAGGCTAAAGACTGAGATTTAGTATTGTTATTGAGTATGATATGTAGGGAATATGCAGAAGTGAATAGGTGAAATTCATTTAAGTATTCCCCTTAGTACTATATATGTTGTGACTTTGTAGACTTCAATAAGCTACCCTGTAACCATGTGAAAGGTTCTATGGACTGTTTATTATGTATACTGATACTCTGAATACAGAGATTGCACCATGCCATATTTCTCAACTTTTGTTGATTTTCCATTAAAATAGTCCTTCTTATATATCTTTTTCACATTTTACTTACTATGATTTCTAGGTTTTTTACATGCAATGGTTCATGAGTATGCTTGATTTGGATATGCTTTATTTAGATAGCAGCACTCCCCATGCATGTGTTTCTTAGTTTACATTGCAATCTCATTATCACAAATTTATTATTATTTTTTATCGATAAATATTTTTTTACTGGGAAGTTGAACCAGAACTTCTCGGTTGTCTCAACAACAATTATATGTATTCAGTTCTACGTGAAAGCTTGAGAGTTGAAAGGAACGGTGTTCAATCTACGGCCACAAGATTTCCTGTTTGTGAAAATTTTAAGGCCAGATGACTAGTGAAATAGAATACTAGAAGCACACCGACAGGCATTACCAAATTGAGAAAATCAAACTTAAGAAATTCCAATTAAGTAGTAATACAGTGTATGATTCAATGTTTATAAATAATTCAATAGGAGTTTGATAGAGATCAAATAATTTTAATGAATTTTGTCAAAATAGAATTGTATAACTTTCATGTCATATTGATAAAATGAAATTTAAGTATTTACACCTCATTTAATCGTATGTTTAAACTGAAGAATTTCTAATGTATTAATCTAATTTGTTATAGTTAAACTAGAAAAACAATTAAAAATTTGATATATTACATGAGAGATGACTATGTAACATAGTCATACCCAAAAATGTATTAGTCATTAAAACTATACAATTAGATTCTTTGAGATAGTTTCAAGACTTAGAGCTGATTTCCATAAAAGCAAAATTGGAGTTTTGGGTGTGTATAACGATGTACTCACATGTCTTAAATTGTAATTCAATGAAAATAATTTTCAAATGTTTTGGAATGATTATAGGAGGTAACCCAACAAAATAATCTATTTTACAACAAGTGATTACAAAAATTAAAAGCAAATTCTTCAAAAGGAAAAGTAGATATTTATCTTTTGCAAGACCAACATGCTTAATAAAATTATTAATCACAGCGTTGTTCCTTTTGTTATTTCTCATTTTATAAAGCCTCAATAGGTCTTTGTCATATTATCAAGAACCTCCAAAGAAAGTTATTTCTCATTTTCTTTAAAAGATTCTTAAAATCACAAATATATTAAAAAATTACGAATTTACAATCAATTTAAAGGATTAAGGCCTTTAAAAAAAATCATAAGAATGTTGTATTTTAGATTTTAGAATTAAATGAATCTTTACCTATTATTCTATTCTACAAAATTCTGTGGATCCAATACATTTTATACTAATTAGTAATTTTGAAAAATGAAAAAAAGTGCATGCTCAGTATAACTATATCTCAAGCAGAACTTGTGAACAAAACATATATGTAATTTTCAAAATAATTATTAAAGTCTGAGAAATATATATAACAAGTAAATAATAAAATTCGGATTAAAAATATAATATCAACACATAACTAATTACTTCTTTGTTTATCAACCCCATAATATTTAGTACACATATATCTTAAGTTATAGTAGCTCTTTGACTTCTTGGTGTGAAACTCCTTGTTTCTTTTGTTGTAAAGGGTAAACAATTAATTATCATATAATTAATAATAATAATAATAATAATAATAATAATAATAATAATATATCACACTACCATACGTAAACAAGAAATTGAAAAATATTATTAAAAATTGAGTTGTAAAATGAACAAATAAATAAAAGAAATATAAACTCGTATATAGAGATATATTAAAATATAAATTTGTGGATTAACTCGAGCTACCACGAGTTCTAACAAGAACATAATTAAGGAAAAGAAAAATATCTTGCAACAAATATAGGTTTAAGACCTAACCCCATCAAACTACGTACATTGGTAATTTAAAACTTAGTACTACACAACCAAATCACATTTTTAAAAACATTCTCACCCAACTCTTCTACTTACTCAGACAAGAATAACAAATTCATACTCCTTAGTTGATTTAGGCAAATGAAGTATAAAACTCCCATACATGAAGAAAATGAGAAAACAAAAAAGATATATAAAACAATTGTACGGAACCTAACTCAAATTTCGTATGGGTATACATTGATTTATCATATGTTGTCTCTTTAAAAATAGGATCTAATCTTTAAAATTATAGACAACCAAGCCAAACTTTTAAAAACACCTCCACCCAACTCTTCCACTTGCTCACATATATATCAATAACAAATTCATACTCCTCAGTTGATTTAAACAAACAAAATATAAAACTCTCACATGAAGAAAATGGGCCTTTTTTTATTTATCATTTGTTGTCTCTTCAAAAAATTGGATCCAATCATATTGATAGACAATTAGTAAAAAATCTTAGAGAAATTATAAAGAATATGTAATTAAATAAAAATAAAGTTTATAATAAATAAATAGTAGGTTCGTTTAAACTTATTTGTAATTTTTTCACAAATATAATTTTCATTCTCGATTTATTTTAAATTCTATACTCTGACTTTAATAAATTGATCTTACATGTTTTATCGCTAACACTTCGTGTGTTATTCATTTTGCAACTTACAAGAGTAATATTTTCAAATTATAAATGTTAATTAAAATTATAGAAAAAAAAAAAATATATATATATACACTAAAATAGTGACTATTATAAATAAAAAATTATAATTAATTGGTAAATTAATCACTTATTAATTAGAAACTAATTTAAACACCAATTCCTTTAGTAAGAAAAACATTGATAGCTAATATTTAGTGACAAATTTTCTTTGGTAGTTAAAACTTTAGTAGCCAAATTTAAAAACCAATTTAGTGATTAATTATAATTTTTTATTTATAATAGTGATTATTAGTAACCAATAATTTTTTATTTTGTAAATTGGTATCTAAGTTGGTCATTATAATGATTAATAAATTTTGATCACTAAGCTGAATTGTTAACAAAATATTTTCTTGTAGTATATAAAAACTAAATTTATAACCTTTTTTATTATTACTCATATCTACTCTTTATTACTTTAGTAGATAACGAGAAAAGTTATGACTTTTGTATGGAATAAATTTTCATTTAAGAGTTGTCATTACACACAAGTGACTAAAGATCGGTAACTAAGGATCTGTTCGTTTGGATAGATTGTGATGAGCGAATTCATGAGGTTATTAACTGTTCATTTTCAACAAATTTTGAGCAAATAAATAAGAGAATTTGTGAGATGTATATCTCAACAAAATGAAATGAAAGGATTTCTAGGATTAAATTAAATTTTTACCTTAATATCCCTGATCCTAAATTCAGGTAGCATAACATCCTAACTTATATTTGCTTCCAAACAATTTATTGGTTAAGTAAACTACATGTTCCTCTCCCCACATATATATATATATATATATATATATATATAAAAGTAATAATAATAATAATATTTAATAATAGTAATAATAATAATATTAAATAATAATAATAATATAATAGTAATCTTATATTTTAATCTATTAAAGTATTTTTTTTTTATTTATCATATCATTCACAAATTTTCGTAAACTTCACTTATAAATTTACTCACTTTACCTTCAAATCTCTTAAAAGAAACAACTAAAATTCATTCACTCAAATTCATCTAAATCCACTCAAATACATCTATTCACTGTCCGTCAAATTCATCTTCTCAAACGAACACACCCTAAGTTCAGATTTAATGACTAAAATATGATATAAGTCAAGTAATTAATTTAAATAATTTTTTTTATTAGATAATTTTATATATTTCAATATTGTATGAAAAAACTATAAAATAATTCATCCCTAATATTTATATTTATTTATTACACATATTTCAGCATTTTGATGTAACTATGATTTTTTTTAATGTTATTTGACAGCACCCTTTATCTATTTATCTATTTAAAGCAATAAGGAGTAAAAAGAAACGTGATAATAAAAAAATTGTAACTTTAATAAATTTTATAATATCTAATGTGTAATGAAAAAGGAAAATGAGTACCCTGTTTTCTACAATTTTAAATTAACAAACTATATCGAAAATCATAGAAAAGTATTACACAAAATAAAATAAAAATAACAAAACACAATTGATAAAGAAAAATATAAATGCCATGCATTATACTACTTAACTTCTTGGTGTCCAATGGTAATGGTGACCAAGCTGTAACTTTATTATAAACACATTAGAGAGAAATGAAAATAACTTAAATATGGCAGTGTGTATACTAAAGATAGAATTAAAAATGAAAGAAAGCCTAAATTTGATCGAACTCTAAGTTTCCAACTTCTCCTTCACCAGGTGACTGATATCCATTGGGTACGCAGCTTTGCCACTAACATCGTTATAAGCAATTGCTGCATTGGCTTTGTTGGCGAATTCACTTGTATGATATGCATCAAAAAATGGCCTTATACTTCTTTCCTTGCATGGCTCCTCATTAGCCACACACAGTCCATTCGACCCAACTTTGCAGCATTCAACACCTTCTACAGCACCTGCATTACCAACAAATTTTCAATAAACATTTCATTTTTTTTTTCTCAAATTTTCAAATTGTTATTACCTTGGATGTCTTTAGTCTTTTCGGTTAATATCGCAGCAGCAGTGTCAATATAAATAAATTTAGAATCAGGGAATTCTTTGTTGAAAAGATCAACTGATGATTTAAGCTCCTCATTGAAAGGGACCACTGCTTCGTTTTCCTCTTTAACACACAGTGATCCAGGTTTTCCACGTGCAGAAACTTCCCCTGGAAGGCACCCTATGGGGAGTACTGCCATCAAAACAATCTTCCTTGCTCCAAGTGAATGCAACTCCTGCATGCATGCACATTCAAACCAACAAACATCATCGTATTATGAATCTTGTACTAGATTTGTAGAATTTGAGGTAAATATTTATACCTTTAAATTCCTTGAATATTCTTTCATAAGGGCCTTGGCAAACTCGGCAGTTGAAAAGCTTTTACTTGAATTGTAATGCTCTGGCACGAAGTAGTTGTTTAAGTAATCATTGCTGCCTATACTAACATAATATAAGCACTTGTGTAGGTGTTCTTTCGCTTTCTCAGGACTCTTAAGTTTCATGCCGATCTTCGAAACTATGGCATTGTGGTTGTCCATCTGTTTTTTCAACGAAAAATGCTCACCCTGCAATACCAAATTCACCAAAACTAGGTTTTCACTCTTGGCAACAACCAAAACTTAAGTGTAACAAAATCATACGTGGCAGTGATTTGATCTAAATACGAAAGTGAAGGTAAAGATGATGCAACGTATAATTAGAGAAAGTGAAAGAGTTTGAGTTATACCCAATGTGAGCCTGTGTCGTTGAGAATCCCTGATGCAGCTGATGCATAATTCACGCCTTTCAGTATGTCTGAACCACTCGTATTTGCAAAGGGGGGAATATATGCGTCGAATCCCAAAAGCTCCGCTGCAGTTACAAAATTTCAGATTGATTAGGTTCCAAAATGAATGACACCAAAACATATTCAACCTAAGATGACATGTCCAGTCTCAGACAAAGGATATGTCTGTGTTTTTCTCTTTTTCATCAACCATGAAATATTATAACAGGTACAAGAAACACCAGAAATACAAACAAAAACGTCAACTATAACAACCATAGGTTTTGAAACAGAAACAAATAACACAAATGCAAGTTGAAAGACCACAATATCAGTTATAACCATAGGTTTCTTGGAACATATACCAATAATATTTAAGGTTCCAACAGATTTTCAATGGTTAATCACAGGTGACGATGAAACAAAACTACATAATTTTTGGGAAAAAAGAACATATATTTGGAGAATTGAATTATTACCGAGTATGTCAACAGTAGTACGGCCGTTGGTGAATCTCCCAGTGGGGCCATTTGGGAAATCAATCCCATAAGGTGGGTGATTAGCTTTAGCATCAGTTTTTAGATTGTTGTTGTTTCCACAGTCTGACAGAGAGTCTCCAAAGATGAAAAAACCAGGTACTTGGGGATCACCTGCAACAACGCAATGTCGTTGCATGTACGTTGCGATCAAGAGAAAAACACCCACTAACCATAACTTGGTTTCACAGGCCATATCCAAAGATAATATGAACAAGAGTTTTCAATGTTCAGATCCAAAGTTTTAGTGGAGAAATTGGTTGAAATAGTTTGTCTGAGTAACACATTGAAAGGGCATATAAATACGTTGATTTTGGAGAGTGAATTTGATGCACATACTATTAGAAAATGACTGGAGCCTAAATCAACAAAAGAAGGTATAACTACAAGTTCGGCATGCCGTGAGAGTTAAATGTCTTAACGATCTCAACTATAAATATAAAAAATATATGTAACATAAAAGAAATACTAAGAATGCCTCAACCCTTATAAAAAATCTACTATATATATAAAAACAATGTAACCACTCTTGTCTCTGTTAATATATTGACCCTATAGAGGCAATCTTCCTAAAAAATTCACCGTCCACTTTACCATTTCTATAAACAGAATAATTTGGAATACATTTTTGTTAACAGTGATTTAAAAGTTTAAGTTTTAGAAGGTTGTGAAAAGATTGTAATAGAAATTTAGGAGGTGGCGAATGAATAATATGAGTGAATATAGTGTGGACCTCTTGTGTGACTTTAGTCTTCCTTTCAACACTTGGCAATGGAATAGAATTTCTTCGCCAGCATCAATCAAGCCTCTTATCACGATATCATCTCCAACGGTTACTTTATAGCAGAGTCATATCATAAACTGTTTATATAATTCAACATTTTTTTTATAATAAATTTCTTCTATTCAATTTGTTTATTATTTTCACCCAAAAACAAAGATAATTAAATAATTAAGGATGTCTGAGGCCTAATAATTAATTGTTGTGATATATTAGGTAATCCTATTGTTATTGTTAGAATTAACTGACGAATTAATTTTATTAGTGACTCATTTGAGATATTATGATGGTTCAATTGTGATTTAATAAAATCTAAAGACTTATTGATTATTATTATGGGAAGTGATAATAAAATAAAATAAAGATAAAGATAAAATAAAAACCAACTTGATTGGTTTATAAAGGGATTGGGGTTTTGTCTCTGGTCATAAGGTTCTTTTCACAGTAACCAATAAAGAACGTGTGAGAAGAGAAAGAAAGACAAAGAGATAGATTGGGAAACGGTGATTGAAGAACACACAGGATTATATATTGAAGAACGCATATTCACAGGATCTCTCATGGATCAAGATTAGTGCTCTATTATTATATATTATTATTATTATTATTTATTTATTTATTTCAATCTTTTACGGATATATTTAAACTAATCGTTCGATTTCAAATTTAGTTGAAAATTTTTCGATCTTTATATATATATATATATATATATATATATATATATATATATATATATATATATATATATATATTTGTTTGAATTGAGTTCTAAATTTTATAAAATTAACTAAAGTATGTGATTTCAGTGTACTTTACAAATAACTTAACAAATAACGTTATTGTTATGTTACGTATTAATTTGTAGTTATTTTGTAATTTTATTTTTGTGTTTTCACATATCAGATCTTATGGTGTGACTTGTGACATTGTTATTGTCAAGTGTTAATGAGAGGGACAAGTGTCATGGTACATATATATTTGATTCATTTCATTTCCAATTTTTTTTAAATGAAACATTATTGTCCTTTTTTAATTGGAACCAAATTTATTATTTATATGAATCTTATATTGATATTTAGATAGAGAATATTACCAATTTATATCAAAATTAAATTTTTTTATTAAATATTTCTGAAATTATTTTTAAACAAATAATGATATTATTATATTTCATTTAAATTGATCAGTTTTAATCATATAAACAAATATAGATTAATAATATAGTAGTTTTAAATACTTACTCTTTCTGTGAATGAAACTTAAATTTAATTACTAAATATAATAATATTTATACTATAAATAAAAAAGTAATGTCAGACTTAAAATAAAATAAAATATATAATGAATATTTGTCTAACTCAAAAATATTAAAATTTAAAATTAAAATAATTTTAAAAATCAATTTTACTATATAATTAAAAAAAATATAGAATAATTTAATATGTTAAAAAGTTAATTTTAATTAAAATAAGATTCATGCAAATAATAAATTTGATCTCAATTTGGAGAGAGACAATATTTTTCTATTTTGAAAAAAAAAATTGGATTGAATCAAAAAACATATAAAAGAACTAAATTAAGTAAAAATCAAGGAAACTAACACGTGACATTTTCCTGTCACGTGACACTGACAGTATCATGTGTCACACCATGAGAGCTTACACATGGACAACAAAAAAAATTATTATTTATACAAAAAATTTATATAAATAATAAATTTGGTCTCAATTTGAAATATGGAGAGGGACAATATTGTTCTATATTTTAAAAAAATGAAATTGAATTAAATAAAAAATATATATAAAAACTAAATTAAGTACAAAACAATGATACTAATACATGGTATTTCCCTATCACATGTCACATCACGAGATGAGACATGTGAACTATAAAAAATTTTATAAAGTAAAAAATTAAAGAATAAAAAAAAAATGAATTAACACATAACACTAAAAGTAAGGTCGTTCGTAAGATATTAATAGAAAATACCTAATTGAGTCAATTTTTCAAAAATTGAGACTCAACTAAAACAAAAATAAAAAAGGAATCAACTTGAAATTTTTTAACCAACTTACCAAATGAGAAATTATGTTTTATATAATTATATTTTAGAACACTCTAACATTTTCAACATTTTCATAGGCTATATTTTATTTCTCTTCCAAAGATGAAAACAAAGAGACAAAATTTTGTGGGAAAATTAGGTTGTACATGTGATTAGTGTATTTAATCAAGAATATCAACCTAATAATACCTAAACAACAACTACATATACCTACGAAAGGTTCTTTTTAAAATAGATATATATACAAGAATTTGTTATGTAACTTGTAATTTCAAAATGCAACGTATTAAAAACTCATAAAAGAAATAAAAGAAAGCATTTGCAACATATTAAAACATTGAGTGACTAACTTATTTTTTCTCAACAAAAAAATTGCGCCCGTACACACACATATAATATATAATAAAATATTTAGATACCCCAATTCAATTATATAATATTTACAACTAGAGACTACTAATTTAGCTCTTAGCACATGTTACCTACACTAAATACAAAAATGCTCCCATAGAAAAAGATAGGAACTATTTTTTATGTATACAAATGTCCTATTTTAAATTTAATACTAAAGATGTTATGTCTTCCTATAATATTTATCAAGCGACTTTTCAATTTTCATCGTATATGCATATATAATTTAATGGTTTCAATTCTTAACTATCTTATCGAACTTTTTCTTATTAAGGAAAATTGAACTATTTTCAAGCTTTATAAGATTTTAGAATTGTCATATGGAATGAACATTAAAAACTCATTTTCTAATCAATCAGAATTGTTGGAAATCATTAGAACCTTTGATGATTCATAATTAATTTTAACAAAAATTCCTTCATCAAATATAGAAAAGGTGGTTAGCATTATTCCTATCAAGATAAAACCTCCCAGTGGATCATTCCTTCAATGGTATCATTTAATGCTACAAAAATTATCTTCACAACCTTACTTTCACTTTCTATCCCTGTAGTTATAAATGTTCTTCCTTTTACCGTAAGATCATCTTTATTACTAGATATATAGACATCAAACTTATCATTCGAATCTTTTGAACTCTTATACATATTTTCACTTCTTCAAGAGAAAGTCTATCTTTTATTACAAGCAATAATGATGTATTATGTGAACAATTTGTGCATCAATATTCTCCTAATCTTGAATAAGATTTTAAACTCATCAAATTGTTCATTAATTACCTTTTCACCACTTAATTTTTAATTTGTACAACTACAAGACCCATATTATATATACACACACGCGTGCACGCACACACTCACTCACACATAAGATTAATCAGGGACTTCATATATGCAAGTGTTTAACACAATATTATTATCATCTCCTCTAAGATTTACTTAAAATACATGAATCTTTAGTCATCCATCTTTAGAAATACGTGAATTTAGTCTTTTTAATTAAATTTTGTTAAGTTTAGTTGAGTTTCAGTTGTGTTTCTCAGTTAACATTAAAGTTAAAATGTGTCAAACGAGATAAACAATATAAATGTATTATGAAATGTGTTTGAAATATCAAATAAACTTAATAAATTTTGGTTAAAAGGACTAAATTCATACATTTATAAAGTTGATAAACTAAATGAAACAAAAGTGTTAAAAAACGACTAATTTCAATTTCTACTTAAAGTTAAGGGACAAAAAATATATTTAACCTATAAATAAATAAATGTTATATAAGTATGTCAGATATGATAATTAAAAAAAAAAAACACATGTTAAATGTTATCTGAGTCTCATAGTCACTATATATCGCTTTTTTTCACTCTTGAAGTTTCGTGCAAGTTTTAATATCAAAGATGAACTAATTATAGGTGACTGTGATCATGATTGCCTTCATTCACACAGCTTCTTAGTTAACCAAATCATCAAAGGCTACTATTATGCACGTTTATTTCTGGTTTCAACATTGTGTGTGTCATACCTCTACAACTTTCATTTATATATTGTCACTAACACACTTTCAATCATTAGTTAAGATTTATTAAAAACAAATTAAAAACCATGGTTTTAATGAGGAACTACAACACACCTTTCCCCTTTCAAGAGCCACCAAACCAAGAGGGTTTTGGAATAACTAATCAAGAAAGTTAAAAAAATAAAAAATACTCACCGAAAATCGACCCACCAGCCCCAATACCAAGACACCAATTCACATTATTTATTTACACAAGGGTATATAAGAAATTTTAAAATTTGTGAGACTGCAGGTTTAAAAAATGGGGTGTAGAAAGAAAGTTCCTTGAAAATATAATTTTATGTTATCATGCTCAAATCAAACCAGTCCAACCAATCATTTCTTTCTTTCTGGTGCCCATTAAATTTCTTCCTACACCTCATTCATTATATGAATTTCCTGATTTTGTTTTCCCATCTGGAAATATCATTCCCAAATATACTCATCAATGGTATTACGGATTTCATTTTCAGGAAGTATATAAAACGCATCCGGAAACCCGAATCGGGATACCAAAATTTCACAATCCATCCTTATCCGGATCAAAATTTCCGGAAGCCTATGTTTCCGTGGTGAGGTATAAAGTATAGAAAAAAATTTGATGAATACACGAAGAAACAGCCTCCATAATGATCTAATTGAGAAAAAAAAAATCCAAAATTTTGGTCTTACACGAAACTAAAACTATTTCCCAAAATTTCAACGGAGTGCAACCAAATCCAAATGTTAAACCCAAATGTTAAATATGTATGTCAAAAGAAATTAACTTAAATATATTTTCTTGTATACATAATTAACTTAAATGCAATTTTTCCAGGACCTTGTTGGTGTTAACCATTTGAAAATAAAAGGCTCTTCAACTGCCAGAAGAGTTGCTGGAAGAAGTGGGAGCAAAATAGACTTCTCATGCACTGTAAGGGAAAAAGGGTTGTTTAATATCAAATAAAGAGAAACACAAAGCACGAAGATAGGAATGCTCATACATGAAAGTTTTTAAATTAAATTAAAATATATTCTCAATTAAATTTAAAAGTCATTAACCCTTCGACTTATATTAATATCTCACTAATTAGTTATAATATAAAAATCATTATTTTTTATTTAATTTGGAAACAAAAGACATAAATAAATGAAAACCACAATATTAAAAAGAACAATTTATTATTTCATTATAACCTCAAAACCCAACTAAAAAATTACCGTAGAATCAATCCGAGAAGCTTAACACTCTATGGAATGTAAAAATAATATAAAAAGAGAAGAAGAGAGGTTAAGAACGTGAAAGAGGAGAGAGATGACGAAATTAGGCCCCTAAAGGGTTCCTAAGCTCCCTTTTCTGTTTTCCTTTTTTCTCCTTATATAAAATTTGGATTGACTGTTTTATTCTTCTGATAATGTAATATTCTCCAAGTATCTTTTAAATAATCATAAATATCAGTTGATAATTACTTAATATAATTAAATAAATAAATGATTTAAAAATATTTTGGCATCGTGCATTGTGGTCATGGTGAGGTAGACACTCTTCTCCAGTGGCTCGCGGTTGTTGCTCGTTAATGCACCTTTTGGTGGTCGTAGCAACTATGATATTGGCTCGTAGAGTCTTGCAGTTTGCTAGCGTGGTGGATGGAGCTTCAATCTGCTTCAGGGAGCCGTTGATGGTGCATCGTGGCTTGGTTGGTTCAAAACTTCAAAGGGTCAAAAATTCATAAATAAAAAAGTTTCAAATATTGTCTTGCTTTTAAGTCAAGGTTTTCTCACCTTGTCAAAGTTTTCACACATTGTTTTTCTTTATAGATCAAGGTTTCCACACCTTATTTGGTCTACTTTTAAGATAAGGTTTTCACATCTTACCAAGGATTCTACACCTTACTTTTTCACCTCTAAGTGAAAGTTTGCACTCCTTGCTTTTTCCTTCAAGTCAAGGTTTCCACACCTTGCTTTCTCCACTTCTAACTCCCACACCTTGCCAAAGTTTCCACCCCTTGCTTCCTCACTTTTAAGATGAGGTTTCCACACCTTGCAAAGTCAGGGTTTCGACATCCTACCAAGATTTGGACACCTTGATTATCATGCTTTCAAGTCGGGGTTTCGACACTCTGCCACAGTTTCGACACCTTGTTTACCGCTTTCAAGTTGAAGTTTTGACACCTCACTAAGGTATCATCACCTTGTCCCCCTTTCTCTTGGACCCTCTCCATTGGAATGATTGCTGATTTGATTTCAAAATTCAAAATTTCAAAAAATTCAAAAATAGTTTCCTTTTGACTCTTTTGGATCAGAACCCTCTTGGTTAGTTGTTATGACTTTGGCAAGTGTACCAAGTCGTGCAAGTAATAAAAATGGTAAGTCCAAGTATCGTTTTCCCACGGGAATTGCGTTTGTTTAGTTAACTAGGTGTACTTACTAATTTAAGCGTTGAAT
>Ga0214545_1002885_pt1 | contig 33015 bp, 15 predicted proteins | sample CNSS4metaG_FD_160064 | JGI IMG/M metagenome (GOLD analysis project Ga0214545, IMG submission 160064) | Root nodule microbial communities from cowpea collected in UCLA plant growth center, Los Angeles, California, USA - CNSS4 | ecosystem: Host-associated > Plants > Roots > Nodule | place: USA...
AACACTATATAAGAATAAAGACCCATAACAACATTGCCTTAAGGTTTTGGTGTAAAAGTGGTGTCTAAGGTCTTATATGTGTAAGACTAATGTCATATAACCATATGAAATCACAATCTCTCAATGACCATGCCATAACCATGTATATGAAAAAATATATAACCTATCAGTGGTATCAGAGCCGATGGTTCGGAGTGACTGACCGCATAACCATAACAAAAAGGGGTCAACGAAGTGACTGACCGCATAACCACAACCAATAGGGTCACTCATACACCTGTGACTGACCGCATAACCACAACCAATAGGGTCACTCATACACCTGAAGGGAAATATACCATATGAAAAAGAAAAAAACAAGGGACTCACCCTTGAGGGGAAATGTTGGGAATAGTCCAAGTGTGAGTCAAAGTTTCACATTAGATAGAAAATACAAAGTTAAACACTATATAAGAATAAAGACCCATAACAACATTGCCTTAAGGTTTTGGTGTAAAAGTGGTGTCTAAGGTCTTATATGTGTAAGACTAATGTCATGTAACCATATGGAACCACTGTCATAGATGGGTTTTTTTGAGGGAATTCATAAGGAGATTCAACTCTAATGAGACATAAGTTCAATCCACATGAGGGAAGGACACCACTTCCAACAAAAAAAAAAACTTAAGACGAATTTATATGAATCTTTCAAGGGGACTCACTATAAAAATTCAACACTTAGAAGATTTCTGAGGAGACACAAATTAATAAAATATGAACTAAACTCACCTAAGAGATTGATACTATGATACTATCCTTTTGGATCCAAAATTCTAAAATAATTTATTTATATATTTTTTTTCTTTATGTGTTGATTAATTTTGTAATATCTACTAAAGATAGAACTTAAAATCATTTCCATCAAGTTTAACTTAAACTAAAGATATGTTAGGTCTTTATTAAAATATACTAGAAACATTATTGTTATTATTATTATCTAATTTCACTTTTAATGATTATTATGAGACTACTATACTCCATTAAAAATTAATAGTATCCTAAAAATAAGTAGAAAAAAAAACTATTTTATAATAATTTGAAAAGAGGAATTCATACCGGTCAAATATCCTATTTAATAATGCTTTGTAATTTAACTAATTAGTATAATGATATTAATTTAACGATTGCAAAAACCCAATTTCAAATAAATAAAACATCTCTAATTATGTAATTATACTCAAATTTAATTATAATTGAATATACGTTAATTGAATTATTTTATACAGTATTTAAATTGTATAAAAGTGTGTAAACTTAATGTACTTGGTAAAATATATCCCATCATAGCTTTTAATACACTGTTAACGTATCTTAATGACCAAATTATACTTTTAGTCTTATAAGTTTCAGTTTTTATTTATTTATTTATTAAAAATGCATTTTTATCATATATCTACTAAATTGTATCCATTTAGTTTCTAAAAATAATTATTGTTTTCAATTCAATGTTAAGAGAGGATTTACTCTTTTAATAATTCAAGACACGTATCATTTTCATTAGATTTATTAATTAAAACTACGAATATTTATCCTTAGACAGAAAATTCTGACTATAAATGAAATGATATTAATGCGGAAATTGAGTCACATAAACGATTTAAAAAATTGATATTAGATTTTTTTTTATTTATTTTTTTTTAAGTTTGTGGCACTTTGTTTTACACATTTTTTATCACGACTTTATTTTATTTGAACATTAGATGAATTTCAGTAAGTGTATTTATTATTACATGTTTCATGTACTGAATTAGTAAAAAATAGTCTAGAAATCTTTTTTTAAAAGTTGAAAATAATATTAATTACTTTTATAAAATATTTTAAAATTTCTATACAGCGTCAAATTACTTTTATAGTAAGATGAAAGTTTCAAAAACTATTAATAATTAAGGTTACTTTAGTATACCGGTAATAATTTTTAAAATTCAACTACATTAATTATTTTTATTAGTGCCTATAACTATAGTAAATCAATTGCTTAATATCTAAAAGATGATGATTAAACAATATAAACATTTTTCAACAAATTTACCCTTTCAATATAAAGTTTTTTTAAAATCTATATCTTTATATAATCTATACAATTATATAAAAGGATTTCTCGTTTTGATGTACACGTTTATTTTTTAGTTTTAATTTTTTAATAACTGTCTTTTTAAATTAATATAATTAGATATAATAAAATTGTAAACATAATCTATATTTATTTTTATAATTATAATAATAATAATAATTTTATTATTTTTTATTACTAAAAAAAGTAAATACATGTTTTTACTAGTATAGATATAAAAGAAATAAGATTAAAAGTATAATTTTGAAATATTTTTTCCTCATTACTAATTCCTTGGTCAATTAGCTTTTGATATGGAACCAAAGATACAATTTGAATTGCTATACTAGTCTTTGGAGTGGCAATCATTTAATAAATTTTTAATGATTAAAGATCACTAATGTTACATGAAAACAAATAGTTCCGAATAATTCATATTTTCAAGTTTTTAAGGTATGTTTTTTATTTTACTAATTGTTGAACTGATTTAGAGAACTATTAAGTATTTAATTATAAGTTTTAGTCAATGAAGTATTTAAGTAATTTTATGTTAATTGCATCATTCGTCCTAATATCAAATTAAAACTTAATGAAATAATTAGTTGGAAGCTGATTACCTTTTCCAAAGTATGCCGAATACACATTTATTAATAATCTGGATAACAAATTAGTATAAAATCTATTAATAATCCTAATTATTAAATGATTAGGAAGCTAAAGCACAATCCTAATGTGAGAGCACGAAGCATGACGTTGTGAAATGCTAATAGTTGTTGCTGCCTTTGCCATGCCACACACTACTTAAAGTTAGATAAGATATGCTGAAACTTATTAGAAATTCAACTGAAATCTGAGTTTTATACATTAGTTAAATATAACTGATAATTTATTATTTTTGTTTGACTGCTATTTTTTAAGGCCAACAATTATTTTGAAATAAACATTTAATATATTTTTCTATTGTTTTAGATGATAAACATTTAGATTTTCTCGTACCTTTTCAAAATCATGAGTTAAATCTTATTCAGTTTGGTTGTTTTTAAAATTTATAATTTTAGTTTCTTCTTTCCTTTTTAACTTTTGTTTCAATAAATAGGTTTTCGTTGATGTGTACTTAGGGAGATTGAGATACATGTTCACAGAAATATTAAATATATTTTGATCCTTCAATTTTTAGTGAAAACTGAAATTAGTCTCTCGTGAAAATTTTGAACTAATTTCGTCTCTTAATTATGTAAATACGTGAATTTAATTCTTTTAACAAAATCTTATTAAGTTTATTTGACATTTCAAACACATCTCATTATAGTATTTTAGTTTGATTATTCCGTTTGACACATTTTCGCTTCAATTTTAGCTGAAAGACGCGTTTAAAACGTCAGATAGATTTTAAAAGATTTAGTTTAAAGGATTAAATCCACACATTTGTAGAAATTAAACACTAAATTAGTTCAAAGATTTTAAGAGGGACTAATTCCAAATTTTACTAAAAGTTAAAGTACCCAAAACATATTTAACCCTTTAGAGAATTCTTGTTAAGATTTTTTTTTAAGACTTGATACGTAGAATATTTCTAGTATTAATTTTTTTATAGACTAAAAGATGCAGATTTTTGTGAAAATTGGGATGATATAGTTTAAGATAAAGGTTTCTGTTTTCAAAATTTCATATTGATAAAAAAACATGGTTAAATAATAATATATAGAAAATAGGATTTTGAAAATTTGAGTTAAATTTACATTTTATTTTTATAACACAGTATTAAAGCTTATCCATAATTTATCTTAATATTAGGTGAATTTATTATGTAATCTATTATCGAATTTTTTATTAGATGTTTTCACGTGAAAAATATGTGTGAAAAATATGTTAAAGATGTCGGATCATATAAAAATATAAATTATGTTATATATAAATTGTACTTTATTAAGTCTACGGTTGATAAAGAATTTATTATTTTACCTAACACACAATTTTTGGGAATTTTTTATATTTGAATATTTTGTCTTTTACTATGTTAATAATGTGTTTGAATAAGATAAAAGAGAATAATTGATTTATTTATAGAATTTAAATTTTTTTGAAATAAAATTAATTATTTGATAAAAAAAATTAAAAAAAAATCAAAATTTCACAAGTAATTTCTCTTTATGGAAGGTATTAATTTCACCTCATAAACAAGTCCTAATTTTATTGATCCATGGATCTCAAAAAGCCCGATCACAAAGTTTCAGGTGGCTTAAAGTTAAAGGAAAAGTGGGTTTACCTAATACAAGACTTTAATTAACTCATAAATACAAGACATTTATAATCCAAAAATTAAGCTAAATTAACTAATGTTAAAGGTCAAAATGAGTCGACTTAGGTCAAAGGTCAAGATTAATCGGTCTAATCTAAATGTAAAGTATAGTCGATTCAAGTTAAAGGGTAAAACTTTCAACTTGTAATGACTCGGATCTATCTTTTAATTTGGGATGACTCGACTTTATTCTTTAGATTTGGATCAACCTTCGATCTAGGTCAACAAGACTTGACCTTTGGCCTCATCAACTCTAATTGATCTTCGGTCAAGATTTTGGACTCGATCTGTCTTGACTCGATCAACTTGGCTCGACATTTCACATGGACAATCTTAACTCGATCTCTAATCTAAAACGACATGACTCGACCTTCGATCCAAATCGATTGTTTTGACTTTTATTACTGTTTTGATCTTATGAGTTATGTTTTATATTAGCTTATTAGTTTTGTGAACTTGTTTTTGTCTTCAACCCATGGTGATCAAGATCAAATTCTGAATAGAAAAAATTTACATCTTTACTGTTTATACAATTATATACATATACACACACACATATATATATATATATATATATATATATATATTAAAAAATTAAATTACTAAATATTGTTCTAATATATAAATTTAATTAATTTGTTTGTTTTAATTTTAAAACACATATTTTAAAATAGAATTTAATCCTAAAAAAAAATTTAATTATTTTATCAAAATAACAAATTGAAATATAAAATATTTTAATTATTCTATTTAATAAAATATTAAAATTTAATTACAAATAATTAAAATATCATATATTTCAATTTTTTGAATTCGTGAATACTTTAAATCAAACACAAGATAAAGGTGCAGTGACGGCATTTAATAACATGCCATAAAACCGTGAATGTTTGGTTCAAGTGAAATAGCAGATCTTAGAACAAATTATTTAGAGGTACCTACTAAAATTTAAAATTTGAAAATATCAAATATATAAAGTATATTAAAATTTAAAAAATAAATTTTCTTTATATATTAATCTATAAGTGTGAACAAAAATTGGGAAGACCAAATGCCCTCAATGTGAAGTATGCTCGGCCACTGTGACAGAGAGTGGTGACAAGCCTAGTAGAGTAGGTGCTAAAGTTGGGTATTATTTCCACAGTGTGAGGAGCTGTATTGGTTCTGGTGCTACAGCCAATTTTTTTTTAGTGTTTTCTAAAATATATTAATTTTGATACATGATATCTTTTTAATGTATTTTAAAACATTAAAATTAATATACACATATGTATTATAAAGAAAAATCACTTAAAATTAACTAGAGAATTCAATTTTTTTTGTGAGATGAATTTTCCAAGCTGCTATCTACAGTCATGTGTTATCTAAACTAGCAAGGTTGGCTGTTATAAAGTATTTGTGTTGGTACCTATAAATATATTGAGTTGTGCAATTTTGTTGCACCTAATCTACCAATTAGAAACATAGTAGCATAGTAGAAAGATAAGAAGAAACAATTACTCTGAAAGCATGACTTGATTCTTAGGTATAGTGAGTTAATGGAGCATCTAAGAGAAGTAGTGTGCAGCAGTAATAATTGCATTGGACAGTTTGGTCCAAAATGTGTATAGCAATGTATGGAAAGACAAGGACAATCATTAAATTCCATGAGCCACGCTGCACACAAGTCTGAAACTTTAGGTGATAGTGATATCCATGCTGTGATGAAAGAAAACATAGCAGAAAACAAATGCACCAACAACTTTTGCTACCTCTGTTTGTTTTCTTTTGTTTTGTTACTCTCTAAAATGGTTTCTCTCTGCTCTACTTTCTAAACCATCTTTACAATTCAAAATGTTTAATGCTGTTTATTTCTAGCAGAAGAAGCAAAAAAAGGCAATGAAATAACCGAGAGACAAGGGGAGGGTTTTTGAATAAAACAAGTCCATGTTCAACTCACATGGGTCCTGCAGTTACTGCTATTCTACTTTGCCAGACATAGTGATCCATCAACATTACCAAGTACAGAACCTTTATACATAATAATAATCAGAAATAGAGGGATTTTGTGCAAGATTAAAGTCATATTCTATTTTGTCATTGTCTTGCAAGATTATACCACAAAAAACAATGAAGAAACAAAGACTATAAACTCTTCAGCTACAAAGCCAGATTAACAATTTAACATTGAAGTTAAGGAAAATTTTTAATTGTATCAAGAAACTACTACTACTATACTCTTGTATAACTAAGAGAATTTCTGATTACTTGTTTGACATTAACCTGACTCAAAAATGGCCTAATCAAGATTGGAAAGAAATTTTCATGAACTAAACCATGAAGAGGAAAAACAGATCAGAGAAAAAATCTCAAGAGCAGCACTTCCATAACACCTAACTCAAAGATTAACAAGATATCCAAAACTTTGTACAACAGCATCATGTTCATAGGAAAAGTAAAACCGAGAGATCAAAAGAACCGAAAAAAGTACACCATGTTCTCTCACAATTTATCAGCAGTGCACGCTATTTCATTCTTCTCAAAGATCCTGGAGGGGACCGCAAATCGAGCTGAAAATGAACGAGAAAGGTTATCAGGGTCGTTGGAATAGCCATCATCGAAGTTTTGTGAGTAGGAATTGGGGTCATACTGAGCATGAATTGCAGGTGAAGCACCGAATAGCTTCCTCTTTTCCCTCTTGATCTTCCTCCAAAACGTTCTCCAACTTGGTATCTTCAATCTTGTCATTAAGTTATCCACACAAACAAATGGTGTGCAGAAAATTGTGACATAATAACTTGACCAACTTCTCTTGGTTTTGTCATCAACAGAGTGAGAATTTTCAAGGTTCATGGCGAAATGCTGAGAAAATTGGAAGCATAAAATGGTTTAGTTTTGGGGAATTTAAGGGACAATGTAGCAATTTAAGTGCATGCAGAGGGAAAGGTTCTACAATGAGCCCCGCAGGATGAAAATAAAGGCTATGGAATGATGCAATATAAAAAAAATTCTTTGGGTCTGTCAGAAACTGAAATTTCAATTTATGACTTTCTGAAATTGGTCTGTCGGTATAATATATTTGTACTGTGCGTTTCCTTTTGCATTCATTAGAATATTTAATAATATGTGTTGATATTAATGAAATTAATTTAAATCATTAAAAATATTTTTAAATCTTTAAAGGTAGTACGTTGATTAATAAATTAATTTTGAAACATTAAATTTGGTCATCATGTTGAATGTGCTTATTGTTTTTTTATTTGTTATCACAATTAAATATTATATTTAAAAAAAAATCTTTTAGGTTTAATAATTTTATGTCAACATTTTTTGAATTTATTTAATGTGGTTCATCGATTTATTTTTTTCTCAATTTAATCTCAATTTTGAAACATTGAAAATTGATTTTTTCCCCTTTGAAGCAAAAGTTGATAATCTTTTTGCAATGAATCATTTTAATATGGTCCACCCTTTTCTCTTTTCATTTGAGGAAGGTTTATTTTGGTAAGGTTTCCAAGTTTATCATTCTCGATAAATAATTCTAAGAGTACAAAATCTAAAGCTACTCTCTTTTTTTTCTAATACTATCAGATTTATCTCTGAATTCTTGGAAGTACTTTCTTTTTTCTTTCTCAAAGCAAACATAAAAGAAAAAAAAGAAATTGGAGTAAAACCTTAATTTAGTATCTAAAATTTAGATTGCTGTTACATTAGTCTTATTTAATTTTTTTTAATGTTTAATTAGTCTCGTGAAATGATTTCTCACTAAATTAATTCATCAAAGATATAGAACACCTTCTCCAAATTCGCTCATATAAAAATCGAATTCGATGACATTTTCTTTGTATATTTAATACAGAAGTTTTAGAAGAATAAAAATAACAAATATTTGAAACAAACTCTCAAGTATTTAAATGTGGATTGATTGTAAGACTACACATTTAGAGAGTAAGGAGATAATTATAAGATAAAATAATTTTCTGATTAAAAATGAGAAATAATTATCTTATTTTATTATTAACATGTCTTGTTCATTGCTGTATTTAAGATCAATCATAAATTGATGTCTTAATTGATTTTTTATGGAATCAATGTATTACATTACTTTCAAAAACTTCTTTACACTAACATTAAGTTTTAATTATCTTATAAAACTCAAGTTTTAGACATAAGACGTTGGATATAATTTCATGTCCTAAATAAATAACTAAAAAATGATTTCTTTCATCCAATCTTTCGTTAACATTTTTGAAATTATATTTACATGATTTGATTCAATATACTAATTCAAATAAAACCAAGTATATAATGGATATTATAATATTATATCAGAAAAGCTCATCGTTTTTAGATACATAATTGTTTATTTTTAAAAACATTTTGTTTCTAAATAATTACTGGGAGCCTATTTTTACTTATTTTATATTTTTCTCATACAAAAATTAAATTTTATTCACTGTTTTATTTTTACTCATTTATTTTATCTCTTATTTCTTTATTCTCTATTTGTCAGTTCAACTAACAAACAAGAAAAGTTTATTTAAAATGATAAAATACATATTCTCTAACCAGCAAAAAATTACAACTATATATTTTTCTTGGAGAAAACTTTATTTAAGATAAACTAAAACTATATTAAATAACGAACCAGAAGTTGATAGCATTTTACTGTTCTGCATGTAACCTAACATCTTGGTCCCATCGATTCCTTCGCCACCTTCATTTATTTTCTTACGTCGCCACAGAGTTGTACTGTCACTACCCCACTACCCTAAGTCCTTCCACAACTGTTATTACATTACAGTATCATGTTACAGAAAAAAAATATACTATATATATATATATATATATATATATATATATATATACACACACACACACACATATATAAGGATGTCAGCATAATTAGTTACACAAATGATGTTTAGCCACTGTTACAATAATTATTAACATAGGAGTATCTAAGTTCAGTACACACGGTTGGTAATCTTTTAAGCTAACCATACTATTCTGCATTATACTTACAGTGGGGGCTAACATCTTTGGACTCTTCTGGGGACCCTGTGTGGTCACTGAAGTGAAATCATGAAGATATTCAGTACAATGAAATCATGTTCATTGAAAAATGGAAACTTCATCAACAAATATCACCACCACACTCAGTAAATGTAACAAAGCTAAACATAGTTACCTCGTGGAGACAATGTTGTCGAATAATAGTCTGGTTTACTATACTGACCAGAACCTCACATGATACTTTTGCCTGTGGGATATTCTCGTATTACATACAGCAGCATCACCAAATTCTAAAAATACGTGAAATAAATCGAAGTTTCTATGCACAATGTGGAAGTTCTATAAACAATTTCATCCAAAGCAATTGGATTTTGAACTCTTGATCATGAACGAGCTTGATTCATAGTTAGAGAGTTTGGATATGGAGAAATGAAATTAGGTTAGTGGAAGAAGATAGTTAGTTACCTTCATGGGGAAGTGAAAGAAGAAAACGCCCAATTGGCCACTGGTGTGGCTAACTGTGTCAAAGGGTACGATACCTTTGGCCACGTCCTCCAGAAGCAGCACCAGCTCCGGCAGAACACTTATGCCGGCGAATTCCACGTCAGCATCCACGTGGGAAGACCCTCTCGCCCTCACGTGCACCTCCTTCGACCTCACGTGACCCAGCATCTTCCCTCTGTACGCCACTGCCACGTTCACCGCACCCAAGTCCATGAAGTACACGTCAGCGTTGCGCACCTGCAGCGTCAGCAGCATGGAGATGTCCACGGTGACCGGCGGCACAGGGTGCACCTTTATCCGCCGCAGCTTTAGCCCCACGATCTTCAGATCTGGATCCGACGGCCACAGAACGTAGAGCGTGCTCACCAGCAGCGCCATACTCAGCGCGCACGAGATGACACGACGCCGCGATAAAACGACGAGGTTTTGGTGGCTGTAAGGTTTGTGGAGAAGGAGAGCGTAGAGGGAAGCTTTTGAGATTCGCATGGTTTCTCTTTAAACACTGTGTCTGTGTAACAATGCGATTGCAGAAAATATGAAGAATGCGAATGGAACGCACGGTACCTTTTTTGAATTAGGTTTGGTGTCTGGGAAATTGTGGCGCGCTTTCCTATTTTGTCTGTTAATGCTACCTTTTGTTGTGCTTCATCATTTTTCTTATGCTTCAAGTACAAGTTAAATTGGATTTTCTGTTTTCACCATGTTTTACTTTCCCTTCAACTCTTTGATTTTAGATTGGAAGATATGGTCTATAATATACAAGTTTATCAAATGTTTAGTAAGTTAAACAGAATTGTTAAAAATAAATGTATTTTATTGGTTTAAAATAACCTTGAGAAAGGGAAATGCTTTTGAAATCTGATATGTATATAAATTGATTTTGGTTTTGTTCATAGTTTCTAGAATATGTTGCTACTGTTTTTCTTAACGTGTAATTAATTTGGCATTCATAGCAAGCAAAACCATGTTGAAGTTGCATTTTGAAGCATTCAGTTGAAAATATTGCTTTTGTGTCACTAATTGTTTTGGTATGGATTATTGAAGAAAATAAGAGCAGCAGGAAAGTAGAATATATCTGTGGTGTGGTTTGTCGCTGACATTTAGAGCATATTCAACAATCTGACAGTCAAAGCTAAACAAATCTACCAGTCAACTAGTCACAGGTTCTGTTCATGGCCAAGTTTCCAGTGAGAGATTTACATAGTACTCTCTTTTATCACAGAACTATCTTTTTCTGCAGTTTCTACAATTTGATTCCCTTTCTTCAACCTACCTATGGCAAGACCAGGGAACAAGATCATTCAGGCCAAGCTGGTGGGTATGTCTTACCTTATTCTTAATTTTGTTTTTCTTCCTCATGATCTTCGAATCATTATTTCAGAGTTCTACGACATATTGCATCATCCTTGCAGTATCAAACATTTGTACTTGTCAGATATAGCAATCAGATGAATAGATCGTTGTTAAATATAAAACAGAAACAGGCAAAGAAGATCAATATAGCGCATAAGTTTTTCTTAACGTAATCAGGCCAAATTTTCAATTTGGTACATAGTATTTTTTAAAAAAAAGTTACCTACGTTTGTACCTACGATGTTTATGTACCTACATCGTATGGACCATTCAATATAGTATTCTTCTAAAATAGAGATTCATATGAATGCCCCTTTTTGTTTGTAGGTACTTCTTGGAGACATGGGAACTGGAAAGACAAGTTTAGCATTGAGATTTGTAAAAGGCCAATTCTATCCTAGCCAGGTGAATTTGCTTCCATTTTTGTTGCGTTATTTGAAATTTGAAAGATGATTTCTTAATTCACACATCAGTGTACCCTCAGAATGGTAACAAAACAGATTAGAAACCTTAATTAAAATTAATCTGGCGCAGGAACCAACGATAGGAGCTGCTTTTTTCACCCAAATATTATCATTATCTGAAGCAACTGTGAAGTTTGATATATGGGACACAGCAGGACAGGAACGGTATCATAGTTTGGCTCCTATGTACTACCGTGGGGCAGCAGCAGCAATTGTTGTCTATGACATTTCAAGTGTTGTAAGTATTCAATTTACTATAATTGTAATTGTAATTGTAATACTCTGACCAGAAAACTTTCTATATTCTGCACTATGCAGTGATAGACAGAGTAAATTGTAACAGGAACTTCTGTTTCCAAGGAAATGTAACTTGTAATTGTGCAGTGATAAACAGTGCGCTTGAATGAATCTTGAAACTTTTTGTCTGTTATGATCTTCTCTTCCAGGATACATTTGTTCGAGCAAAAAAATGGGTTCAGGAACTGCAAACACACGGTAATGCTTCAAATTCAGGAAATAAACAAATGCTATGTATTTTCTCATTTTTCTTGTTGCTGCAGTTAAAGTTTTTTCCTGAAGAGTAAAGAAGTTGGAAATAAAGCCACTATCCTCAATCACCTCCTCTTATTTGTCTTTAGACCTTAATGAATTCGATGTTTTTTACCTCTTTCATTAGATTTTCATTAATTCCTATGTCACTAGTCGCTACAGTAAAACCGTAACTGCTTCATGTAGGGAATCAGAAGGCGGTGATGGCACTAGTAGCAAACAAATCTGACTTAGAGCCAAAGAGAGAGGTCGAAGCTGAGGTAGTGTTGAGATCATCCTCGTACCATGCTCTGTCTTTTTACCTAAAATAGAAAAATGGTGATAAATACATGAGAATATTCAGTTTTTATGTTTGTAAATTCTCACTCAACATTTTTTCTTTTTTTTTTTTTCCACATGATGCAAGATAAAATTCGTTGGAAATAGTTCAAGCGTGAGTCAAAGTTTCAGATTGGGTAAAAAAGACAAAGTTAAACGATATACAAGAATAAAGATTCATAACACTATTGTCTTAAGATTTTGGGATAAAAGTGGTATCAAATACCTTATACATATAAGACTAATGTTATATATACATATATAGAACGACAATATTTCAATGACTATAACCTACATATAAAGAAATATATAAACCAATCACATTTCTCTGCATTATCTTCGTTGTTTGTTTCATATAAGAAGAAGAGTTAGTGTAACTGCAACAGTTCCCTCTTGGGTTCTGTTCTTACCTTCTGACTCGTTTGAGTAAATTAAACCATTGCAGGTAGGAGAACAATTTGCTCAAGAGAATGGAATGTTCTACATGGAAACATCTGCTAAGACTGCAGAGAACGTCAATGAGCTTTTCTATGAGATAGGTATTTTCTGAACATCCTCAAAACACTTCAGCCAATTCAGTCATTTTTCTCAAATGGTTAGTTTTTGGTGTGGAGAAAAAAATGATTTGAAAATTTATGGACAAAATTGCAATACTATTTTACTGATGAAACTTACCCACAAATTTTCACCTCCACACCAAATTGATCATTTTGTCAGTTTAAGAAGATATTCAGGTGTATTAAGTTGTTGTTTCTATCTGATGAATTCAGCAAAAAGATTAGCCAGAGCTTTACCACCAAAACCTACCGGAATGAATTTGAACAGCAATGTACAAGATAGAGGGAGAAGTTATTATTGTTGCTCAGCATGATATTCTATGTAATCAAATCACAGAATGTGCCAAGGTACCTTTGACATGGTTTTTTTTTTTAATACAGTGACTTAATATTTGAATGACTACTATCCTTCCAACTTGGGTGGCTTTTTTCTTCTTCATATAAAGAAATCCCATGTATTCAAAGCATTGATTGCCTATTTGAATTCTAGGATCACTCATCATCACTTGAAATATTGCCGATAAAAGAAAAGCATCACTTGAAATATATGTACTGTAGTTATGTGTAAATATATGTATAATTGATCATATCTCAACGAGAACTGATTTTGAGTTTGAAAGATTTAAATAGTTTTTAATTTGGACCACAAAAATAGTATTGAGATTTATTACTTTTAGAATAAAGATATCAAAATAATTTTTTTTCATCAAAATTGATTTTATAAAATCAAATTCCTTTTAAAAAATTCATTCAAAATCAATTTCGTGAACACTCGTTTAAATACATACTTATTTAAATGAATGTTTGGTTTAAAAATTTAAAAAGTGCTTTTTGTAATTTCTAACACAAAATATGAAACTAATAAAATAAAAATACTTTAAAAAGTTTCAACTTTAATTCCAATATACACTAGTCCACACTGTTCTTCTTTGTGATTGGGCCGAATGCTGAAAAAGTAAGTTCTTGTAAAAAATTAAATTGATCCAATTTTTTATCTTTTGAGACAAAATTATTACTGATGTGATCAACTCCCAATCTTTAAAGTTATCTAAATTTTTTTACACCTTACAGAAAATTTCACCATCTTCTGCCATTCTAGAACAGGTATTTTGTAAAAGGAAAATGATATTTTAACCCACTTTTTTTGACTCACTTTTAATTCATTGCTTTAATCACCATTAGATCATCTTTTTTTATTTTTTTTAGTGATGTGATGTATGATCTAATGGTGATTGAAGTGGTGGGTTAAAAGTGGGTCAAAAAAAGTGGGTTAAAGTATCATTGTCTTTTGTAAAATTTACATTTTGAAATATTTATCCTAAAATGAAAGAGTGATCCAAAATTTTTGAAGATATAAAAAGTTGGCTGAACTTTTTCTCTCTCAAAAATATTAGCACTTTATTATATTAACTTACACTTTAGTCTAATGTTGGGCCTTTTAGTTCGATTTCTTTTTCTTCACGTAAGCCATCCAACTCCATGGGCCCCTGAACCAACTTCTATTCTTTTCACAAACAAATAATTACATTCTTCTTCACCTTATCACACACATGAAATCTATTAGACGGGATTCATTTAAAGTTTAGCATTAATAACAAGAATGTTACAAAATAAAACGAATGTCATATCAATTTCAAATATTAAATTAATTCGGAGAACATTGCAGTAAATGTTAAAACAAATGTAAAAAACATAAAATCAGTAGTTTATCATATAAAGTTATGATGTTTGAGTTAATTGGGAGGCAAGGTTTAGCACCAGATATAATAAAAAAGAAATCATTTATTCCTTTCAGCTACATAACTTCTATTTATAGATAATGCAGCACGATTTCGCAGGTGAATCATGTAAATGACTGATTTCGCAGATGAATCATGTATACGATCACATCCTCGGTTTTATGCAGCAAAAGACCTGTAGATGCTTTCAGCTAAAATGAGATAACAAAAAAATTACTATTTACAATAAAGATGACATGAGATTGATATTGATCAAGAGGTACAAGGCCACTGTATTATAGAATTGGATTTCATAAACTAATAATTTATTTATTTTTTGCCAGAAGCATGTTTATAAATGAAAATCGTACATCTTCTATCAGCCAGTATGCACAGTATGTTGAAACGGTTTGAGGAGATTGACATCAATTACAAATAAGCAACTGAACAAAAACATGGATCATGTATCGTTTACATTAAAGGGACATGAATCCATTCAAATATATTCTCTGCGATAATATGAAAATTCAAATACTGTTTATTTAACAATGTCACAAGTAATCTGCAGGACTCGTCCCCATCAAATCATATAGCACAAAGAAAAATATACTTTACCCAGAAAAAATAAGCGCAACCCATCATGATGAGCTCTGGCCGAGGTTCTGTGATATAGACCTTAATTCACTATACATTTTGGAACATTCAAGAGAAAAATCCGACATTGCCCTAAAGAGCTCTGGCATGCGATTTTTGAGACTTCCCAAAGTTTTTTGCCTCACTTGGAGGCATTGCCGTGCATAGGCTTCTTCCTCATCTTCTAATCTCTTCTTCACTTGTTCAACTGCAACCTGCCTCTCTGTAACAGCCTCATCAGGACCGTTATTGTCTTCTGTATCGGGATTGTACTCATCTGGTATTTTCCTTTGCATATACTTGTTATACCAATCTTCAAATTGCCTTGTTTTGCGGGATAGCTCCTTTCGCGTATCCTCACATTTCCTCTTCAAAGCAATTTCTTCTTCTTGCTGGTGGAAAATAGTCTCTATCACTGCAACAAAGTTTCCAATAGCTGTCCTAGCAAGCTCATCAGGAAGTTTTTCTAGTCGGTCGTTCCATGCATGGAGAAGACCTTGTATGGGCGCACTTCTAACCCTTGGAGGTGAAGAAACCTTTTCCTTTAAGCTGCTTTCAATAGGAATAAGATTTAATTTTAACCATGTGTTTAGGGCCTTTATGTATCCCTTTTGATGGTTGACAAGCATTTCAAATTGCGAATGCCACTGTTGCACAACAAGCAGTAGCTGGTATGTTCGGTCATGATGATGCTCGCTTGTTTGCTTAGTTGACTGGGAAATATCCAACGTTCTCAGCAATTTCACAGTATCTGATTGCTTCTCATGGTACTCTAGCATTAATTTCCACATTTCAGCCATCCTACAGTCCATAAAAAGACATCAATACTAGCAGAGAAGCTTATATGTGTTATGTTTTTATGCCTGAGGATGAGTTTGCACACTCAATGATCCAGGTTAACGTATTATTGGATTACGGAAACAAAAACTAAACTTCTCTGCAAGAAGCATGCAATAATCATTCATTAGGGTAGAACCATTACTGTAGACTCAGGAAGACGCATGCCAAAAATGAGAATTGTAAAAACAAAAAAGAGAAAATTTTCTTTTAAGGTTAAAAGACTAGCCATCTATAAGTGCAAATAATAAATTCTACATTACAACTCACCCATCAACAAGCTGAACAAGTCTTGGATACAATTGTTCATCACGTAAACGGTTAATCTCTGAGACTGTTGAATCCAAGGATTGCATATCTACAATGTATCTTGTGTGCAAATGACTGACAACTGCTTTTGCTTTCTCCAGTGCTTCACAGTTGGTTCCTCTTTTCTTTAATTTATTAAGTGCGGCAACTTTTCTTTGGTACTCAAATTTCATAAGTTCACCAGCCTATAAAATAATATCGACAAATTAAGAATTAGAACATACGCATATTTAACCCAGAACCAAGCAAAGATAAAACATTAGAAAAAGGGTAAGCAGAAAGAAAGATATAGATATTTAACAAATACACGCACAAATATACATTGACATGGTTAGAGCTTATGACTATGAAAAAAATTGTTAAAATTCAAATAGGAAAATAATGCAAGTAAAACTCCCATCACATAATCTTTGCCTCTCAGTCAACTTACCTTAACTTCATCATAAAGTTTCTTCTCCCACGCTAACAACTTGTCCAAGATGGTGGCATGCGTCTCATGTTCATCTGAGTCAAAATCATCCTTCCCGTCATCCACATTAGGTATTCCCTTAAAGGATCGATTCCATGTAATAACACGCATGACCCGTGCAGAGTGATCAATGTGTCCTGCAAAAAGAATACACAAACAAAAAACATTTGCATAAATGCAATTCAATATGGAAAAATACAAAAGACGTATGCCATCATGACTTCATTACAAATTCTCTTCCCCGCCCCCCCTCTCATGACCATACTAGCCACTCCTACGGGTGGAATCTATCTAGTAATCCTCATTATCACACCATTTCCCCCTAATAGTCCTAAAGATTAGAAGTTAAAAGCTCGTTACTTCAAAACAAAATGTACCAGATATAGAAGCAAAGCGACGGAGAATCAGGAAACGAGTATCAAGAGAAATACCTTTGTTATCCGCAAAATTGGAGTGATAGTGCAAACGTGTGGCCTCAAGCATCTTTGAAACATCATGAGCAGCCTCAGAAGCCTTGAGAAAATTGTCATCGAGATCAGCAAATATCTGCTGCAGATTCACAGAATGTTTCACAATTCTCTTCCCCTCCACAGAACTCGGCGTCTGCTTCAACTTCACGCCCTTCCCCACCGGCGTCTCCATCATTTCATCGGGCACAGGGGCAGGCTCGGGCGTGGGTTCAGGCTCGGGCTCAGGCTCAGGAACCTCAACATTCCTCACAGGCGCGACCACCTCATCGTCAATTTCCTCCACCACCCTGTTGGGCTTTTCATCGAACACCTTCCTCTCAACGTCGTGGACCTTGCTGACGGCATCTTCTTCGGCAGCATTAAGGCTGGGCCCGGCAATGTTCTCAAAGGAAGGGAAAAAGTACTCCCAAGCACCACTCTGAGTGTCCTGAGCCATGGAGTGTTGATGATGAGTGACGTGATCACGAGGTTCAGGTTGTTTGGAAGGAGGAGGAGGCATAGGAGGAGGAGGCTCTTGTTCTTCTTCAGACACTCTTTTATTACTATTCACTCTGTTGTTGCTTCTTCTCTTCCTCAAGGACCCTTCGTTCTCCAACTCTTTTTCTTCCTCGTCGTCCTCCTCGACGATTGTACCAACGGGCTCGGGCCTGGGGCGGGGGTCGGGCTTGTTGATCTTCATCTCGGGCATGCTGATGGCCCGCTGGAGGGGCGGGGCGGGGGAGAAGTCCGGGAGAGGGGGCGGCGGGAGAGGAATCTCGAAGGGCTGAGGGTTTTGAAAGGTGGCGTTAGTGTCATTGGAGTGCAATTGAGGGTTCTGAACCTCGCCCGGGGCGAAGTCGCCGAGGGCGGCGCCGGTGTTCTTGAGGCAGGTGGCGTAGGAGGAGTGGGCGGCGGCGAAGGCGTTGCGGGAGGAGACGGCGTCCTTCATGAAGCGCTTGCGCTCCTTGCATCGCGCCACTGCTTCCTCGTTCTCGATCTTGGATTGGTTGCAACCCATCTTTGAATCCTTCGATTCCTACTCACTTACCTCTTCGGATCATATCTCCTTCAGCCAGATTTAGATTTAGAATTAGGATTCCAAAGCGGAATTGCCACTTTTTTTCTGTAGAGAGAGAAACTGAATTTTGCAGAGGAAAGAAAAGGAACAAAGATGCGTTGAAGTGAGAAAAGTGGTGACACAGATGAGCGAATGCGAATGTGTGCAGACAAAGTCGAATGAAAGAAGAAGGGGTTTTTCGAGGGCAAACTTGACATTTCGTCTTTTATTGATTAGTACTCTTAACTATTGGGATTAGCGAATTTCTTTTTTATTTTTATTTTGTTCTTTGAGAGCAGCAGCAGTGAGTGATTACTTACTGAAGAGTAAAAAGAGACTTCTGATAAAGTGTAATATTATGGAAAGAGTTTATTAAAAATGAAATTTAAATTTTTCTAGAAAATAGAAAAGTGGTGAGTGAATGTGAAGGAAAGAGAATTATGAAGTTTAATTTAAGTGTAGTTTTGGGGTTCCTAATGATGGGATATTGAAGTTAACTAGTAATAATAAGAACAGCGTCCATGGTATAATTAAATAGGTATTACTATGGAGCCTACTGCCATTTCCTATTTCTCTCCTCAGTCACAATGCTTTTTCATGCAAAACACCGTAGTTAAAGAGATTAATAATAGAATTTTGAGCATGCTCACTAAATTTATCCCATTTTATCGAAATATCTAGTCATCTTTTATAGGCTTTTGTTTTATCTTAATTACAAATTTAGTTTATGTTATTGAATCAAGTTTTAAATTTATCGTTATTACTTGTACTTTGGCATGGACTTTCGAATAAGTAGTAAGATCTGTATGTTCTTGAGAATTGAATCATAGAGGAGATTCAATTGTAAATGGTTCTCCAGCATTCAAGTTAGTAGAAAACTTTAAATCTTTATAGATAATAGAGAGAGCGAGAGAATTGTGTGTATTTTTTTATCAAATACATATATATTTATGAAGTTTTTAGGTTTATAACTTAAAATGTGATAAAATTGATAATACCAAGATAATACCCAATAATATCAATAAAATATTAACATACCATGTATATAATAATTAAAATAATAATAATAATAATAATATGATATTATCTAATATATTAATTATTTTGTAATATCCGGACCTAATCAAACTATCAAAATTTGGTTATATACACTATTAATGTTAAAATATAAATTTTCACACCAACAGATATATTTCATAATATATTCCAACTGTTTTAGTTCTGGATATATTGTTTTTGCATTTTAATCTAATAAAAAAATATTTACAAGTTTTGATCTGACAGAGAAAAGAATTCCCACCACAAATTAAGAAGAAAAAAACTAACTAAACCAAGCTGGGTGGATACGAAATGCTAATTAGTAATTACATTATTTCAATTCAAATTTTAGTTAATTTGAGGAAGATCATTAAAAATAGTAAAATTATTTCTGTTGAAACTTAACGTAATTTACTTATTTATTAATTATGAACGTTAACTAGATAAGACAAACATTTATTACAATTCACAAGTAAATAATCTAATCACATTTTAAAACTAACTAAACCAGGCTGGGTGGATACGCAATGGTAATTACAATAATTCAATTCAAATTTGAACTGAGGAAGATCATTAAAAAATAGTAAAATTATTTCTGTTGAAATTCAACGCAATTTACTTATTTATTAAATATGAACGTTAAGTACGTAAGATAAACATTTATTACAATTCACATATAAATAATCTATTCACATTTTAAAACTTTAAACCTTTTTTTACAACCTTTCAAAGATTCAAATTTAATATTACTAGTTAAACTACAGCTTGACATGAGTTGTGTTTGGTGGTAGTAACGAAGACAACTAGATAAGCACTGACTCAGCAATTGTGCTCATTAACTATTTAAATTATACCTTTTTTTGTTTTATTTTCATCTTTTATTTTAACAAAAATAAAGCTGTATTCCATTATTAATTTGTAACCCACACCCATCAAATTTTCACCCATTTTTCCCGATATTAACTTGATTTATATCAATTGTTTCCGTTAGAGTGTTACACTGCAAGTTCAAGATGCTAAAATAGATGTTTGAACTATGTTTATTATTCTCTGTATCAGTAATTAGATGTAAAACTGTTGCAAAATATATAGAATAAGTAAAATAGTAGGAAACTCATCTGCATTCGATCCGTTGTTTTCAAATATCAGCGTAGAAACCTCTTCACCCCAACAATAATTCTAACAATGGCATATATGTTTTGTTCAACAGGAATAAAAATTTGTGAGAAAACAGCAAACAGACACTGAATAAAGTGGAGGGAATGTACCTGACTTTGAGAAGAGGGATCGCAGTTGATTTATTTAATAAATTATTTATAATATCATAAAAAAAATAAATCACAAATATTAAGCATGTAAATTCTCATAGTTTGAAATGTTCTACATGTGCTACTACTATGTGCATTACTATTGAATAAATAAACATTTGGATAACTTTGTCCCCTTAAGTGACACCTAATTTGACCTGGATTAGTTGAGATCCAATGTAACTTCCAAATACCGAGGGACTCAAACCAGACCTACACTATGAATTTAATGACACAAAATTAGGCACAATAAACAATAATAGTGATAATGAAATTCTTTTTCAAATAAGGAAAATACTAGGAAGTACAGCAAAGTGAAAATTACAAGTCAACAACAAAAATTTATCTCACTGCACATGATGTCTTTGAACTCATTGAAAAACCAAACTCCTTGAAATATTATTTCACCAAGAATTCTCTTTCTCGTCTAATTTTCTTGAATGTTCTTAATCTCCCTCTTTTCCTTTTCAGAGTTAAAAGCCACGTAAATTACCAGTTAAAAAATTAAATGTATTTAAATGTTATAAATGTTCGCATGCCGTGATTTCCTATGCATTCCAATATGATTTTCAATAAATAAAAACCAAACTTTCTTTAATATTTTTATTTTTGCCAAAGGCCTCTGCCTTCAAAATTTACCCAGGAGCAACTGAGGCTTCATGTTTTGATTTTAAGTACTTGATCTCCCAAATCTCAACATCACGTCCTCTATCATATTCTCCAATATACTGTGGAATTTGAGAGATGTCTATCCGCTTCCCAACAAAATTAGACGTGCTTACAGACTCAAGACTTTCAATTTCTGCAATAAATTATATACATCAAGCATTATGTGAAGTTTTTTTGACGCGATAATTGGGTGAAATTAATGCAAACTAAAAATGTGTCTATGTGCTTACCATCCTCATCCCTAAGATAGCTTCGAAAATGTGAATATCCATTTGCAACAACATCAAGGTCTGAAAGAGAGAAGTTGTAGCGCTTTTCCAGCGCCATGTATAACACCTACAAATAAATGAGGTCAAATAACTAATACTGAATAAATGACAGCATAGAAGGGGAACTCAAAACAGATCATGATTGCAACATTCCCCACCCATACTCCACACTTATCGGAGTAACTATTACCCCCGCTACTTCCCCTCATTCTTTCTTTTATCCGTTAACATTATACCTTCGTTGAACCCCTTGACATTAATCTCGCTAAGGTACTGAAAAATGCATCAGTCAGCTCATCACTATAAATAACATCAGCAGCCACCAGCAAAGAAGCATTCTCTACTTCTTCAATTTCTTTAGAAGTCCAAGAATACCTGGGTGATGCATAAAGTGATTATGATGCACATCGGATATAACTTAAATAAAAACTATAAAGCACTAGTTATCTATGAAGCACGGACACATTGATACTTACAAATTTTTATAATGTAGGACATGGCAACTCTGGATATATATATATATATATATATATATATATATATATATATATATATATTGAACATCATTATGAATTATTTACAGTAGCAATCAAGCTTTATAAAAATATGAACACATTGTTACAAAGACATCTCTAACTCATGTTCATCTAAAGATAAATTTAAATAAAGGGAAAACTCAAAACTCACGGTAAAGAGAAAATATAAATGTGAAATAAACTTTTTGTTTGTTTAATGGAGAAATAGAAACTTACACAATAAGTTTCTCACTTTTCAACTTCAAAAAAGTCACTGTCTGTTCTCATTAATATGTGTTGGAACAGTAAAAAGTGCTTTTAAATTTCACGCTTCAATGGAATGTCTCGTACATGTAGGGTATTCTATCAGTGTTGGTGCTTCATAGGTAGCTATTGGTCGTGCCACAAACAATGGCTTTCAGTAGTTAGAGACTCAAACTCAAACCCCGAAAGAAAAACAAAGAAGCAGTTATTTATTGGAGACTATCCTTCAAAATAATTAACTATACTTTTTAGCGCCAGGAGCCTCTTCTATTTTTGCTTTTGGAGGCCAGTGATTAAACCAATCAAGTTCGCGTACATGAATTTTGGCTTGATAATTCAATAATCCAAAATTAAGCTGAACATTTTTTGCACAGTTGTCAAGTATTTCAGTCCCATAGTCTGACATAATAATAAGCATCAGTTGTCAATTAAAATCGTCAACCTTAAATGAAACAGAAATTTAAAAGAACTAAACAACCTCGGCTGATAGTTTACTACTATTAATGATGGAAACTGGTCCATGTACTCTATATGTAATATTTATGCAATATAATCACCACTTATAAACAAGAATATAAATTCACCATGATAATTCGTAGGAGCTGAATACTCAAATAAAAGAAGGTACATACCAGTTAGGAACACTGTATTCGCAACACGTGCAAGTAATAAACCCACCAAGCCTGATTGAAAACTTGAAATCAAAAACATATATTTATAATAACATGATGTTATTTCAAATTTTAAGATTTGATTATTCCTCTTCATAGATCATCAAAGTAGTCATTAGGAATGTCTCAAAGGGTTTTATAGAATAATCAGCAATTGGGTAACAAAAGCACACTCATTGTTTTACTTCTTGTAACGATAACAGCAACTGTTTCCATGTAGTCTACTTTAGATTTACTTCTCTAACTTACGGGAGCTTTTCAATTGTAACATCCTGCTGTTATTAAGACTTTTCATGGCAAGAATAACAAGCTCTGTTAGGTTTAATATAGGTGTGTATGAAGAAGTTAGATGAGATAAATTCTAAAAAACTAAGGATGAATAAGTCGATTCTTTCTCATGCAAGTTTGAGTCATGCTAAATTCTTGTTTCGTTTTATCTTCTTCTCAGATTACTCTTCGTGAGAAGTTCATTCAAACTAGCTTAAATCTCCCAGCAAACGTGTTTCTGTGCTGCAGAATTATTATTATGCTAGCCCCACCATATAACCCCTTGCCTCCTATTCGTGGGGTTAACATGCAACTCATCCAATAACAGAGAAAAGTGCTAAAAGAAGAGTCTTAAAGAGTATGTTGTTATCATTTCTCACCTCATAACTTAGCTATAGCTAATTATTATAAGTCAGAAATGAAGACAGAGGAATCCAACAGTACATTTCACTGAGCTTTTCTGACTATAAGTCCCAGTCAAAATTTGGGGATTTTACAATTTTGTTAAGAAAAAAAGGAATTGATAGGAAAAGGTAAGGAGAAATAGCAAACCAGTTCCAGCGCCTAGTTCCAATGCAATAATTCCGTGAAGTTCAGAGGAGCATGATGCTTTATGCAATATAAAATCTGATAATACTAGTTCAGCTTTCCAAACCTGAAGGGAATTTGGGGCAAAATAATAAACATTAACAATAACAACCAAAGAAATGCAGGAACAGAATTGAAAACGAAAAAGATTAGAAGTGCTGAAAATGAATCAGAATTACCTGCAGGCCAACATTTGGAATTGTCGATGTGATGTTGTGCTGGATTCTGACACCAAAGCTATTACATGAAAATGGCGTATTTGCTTTAACAAAAAAAAAAATAGTTAGATAAATGTCGATGATAATAAACATAGAAAAAGTGAAGGCTGAGATGAAATTGAGAGGAAAGAAATAAAGAAGTTACTGGAGCGTCGTCGAGGGAGAAGAAGGTCTCCATCTTGATCGAACTGAAGCTTGTTAGAGTGTAAAGGATTACGTTGCGAAGGATGAAGTTGTGTGGTGCGAGAAACATCTAATGGAGCAATTAGAGAAGTGTAAGAATGATAGAAGAGTGATGGAGAAGAAGAAGAAAAAGATGATGAATTAGGTTACCGGAAAATGAAACGGTGAAGAGGGAAATATAGGGTCCGGTGAAATCGGGTGGACAACCCAGGTGGACCTCGCTCATCACTTCTTCACCACCACCCTTCTCTTCCACTTCCGATTCCATTACCCTACCTCCTGTTTCTAACGCTTCTCGCTGCAAAAAGAAAAAAAATCTCAGAAAGGTGGTATTCCATGGAAACATAATTAATTACTGCCTTAATTAACTCTTAATTACCTTACAACTTTTTATATTTTCAATTTATTAAAAAAAATTGTTTTATTGATTACTCGATCAACGGCGTCGTTTGATATATATATATATATATATATATATATATATATATATATATATATATATATATATATATATATATATAAGGGTTAAGTATGTTTTTAGTCCCTGAACTTTGACTCAAAATTGGAATTCGTCCCTGGTCGAAACTTTGATAAATTTTGATCCCTAAACTTTAAAAACGAATGAATATAATCCTTTTAACCCAATTTTGTTAACTTTTTTTTAGGTTTCGAACGCATTTCAAAGTGAATATTAAGCCGAGAATGTGTCAAACGGCGTAAACAACTCCAATATTTACTGAGAAATGCGTTTGAAACCTAAAAAAAGTTAACAAAATTGGGTTAAAAGGACTATATTCATTCATTTTTAAAGTTTAGAGACCAAAATTTATCAAAGTTTCAATCAGGAATGAATTTCAATTTTGGGTCAAAGTTCAGGGACTAAAAACATACTTAACCCTATATATAAGTAAAACTAATTACTTTCACATGAATTGATAATAGTAATTAAGTTAATTTCATGATTTTGTCTTCACATAATAATTTTTTTTTTCTAAAATGGCTTAATTTATATTCTCTAGAAAAATGTTTATATTTAAAGATAAAAAGAAATTAAAATAATAATACAAAACAACGTTGAGATTATTGAATTTACTTATTTTAAAGCTCAAATATCCTTTTATATTTAAGTCTAGCGGAAATATTATTTTTATATTATTATAGAACAACTATATCTAACTAACAACGCTTACTTTTTAACTTGTTGTGTATGCAATAATTGGGCTTTTAATTTCAAATTAACAATCGATGATTAAATGAAAATGGTAATTCTAAGAAATAATTAAATAGAGTTGATAAAATGTTTAATATGTTTTTAAAATAAACTAACTAGATGTAATAGAGGATCATTTAATAATAATATTAAAATAAAATTTCTAATACTTCCACAAAAATTTAAATGATGATTAACGACAATTAATTTGCAAAATAAAAAAGCAATAATAAATATATCAGTTTGTATTATTCATTTTAACTTTAATTATGTTGAGTTTCTTTTCAAGAATCCCAAAAGTTCGCTTATCAAATATGATTAGAAATATCGTTCGTTACTAATATTTTTAGCTTACAATGAATACACACATTTATTGTTAATTGTATAATAAAAGTTACTTTTAAGGATTATAAAGACTACTCAACAACGAGAATATACTTTTAGGTTACATTCATCTTTATCTGCAGCACTTTAATAAAAAAAATTTATTGCCTTATTTAATGCTTTACACTATTTATATTATTATTTATTTTAAAGTTTTAATGAAATATTTAAATGTCAAACAGAGACTATAAGAGTTGTATAAACTATATAAAAGTTCAAAATCAACTAAGAAACTTAAAATTACAATTACCATTTTGTTAACCTATCATGACTCTTACCTAAAATATACATGATATAAAACAAGGAGATATAAGCACGTTTAATAAATCGTTTTATATCTATTTAAGACTTGACAATTACCTGATGCAATAAATAAACTTCTGAGAAAAGATAACAAAATAAGCTTTTTATCTTCACTATCTTATAGACAAGCTTTGCAGAAACTAGAAACATGATTGAATAAGTGAGTGGCCCAACAACTGCAGTTTCTATTTTGATTTCAATCTTGAAAAGATCCCTAAACGAATAGAAGAAACTATTTCCCATGTCTGTATATGGCTACTAAATATTGGATTAGCCTAAGATTGATGAAACAACAAAAAGAAGGAAATAAAATAAAAAAAATGTGATACTTGTTAAGCGGGTTGGGTTGTGTTCCTGAGAGCGGCAAGACGAGCTGACAAGTCATCATATTCAGGCAGACTAGGATGCACATGCCCCGCTGTCCCTAACATTTGTGGTACCAAGGAAGTAGCTCTTCCATGTACTTTTAATGTTTCCATCGAATCTGTGTCTTCAGAAGGAAGAGAAATTCCTCTCACAAGGGGTACACTTGATTTTTGTTTCATATGTACCACCTTGTCATATTCTACTCGTTGCATAGAATAAGCTTTTGGATATGCTGCTTGTGCTATGACTGATTCATAAGGAGATTCTTTCTTACTGTAATGCATCAAGAGCCCGTCCATTATCTTTTCTTCATAATCCCTCGAATCTCCTTTAACTTTCTCTGATTCCTTTCCACTTGAGTCGACAACTTTGTCAGTGCCCCCAGTTTTAGAATCTGAAACAGTGTTTTCGTAAAGTGGTGGTTTGAGAGGTCTCCGCCTCACTGATCTTGGTACTTGCTTTTCCGGAACAACTGTTGGTTTATTCAACTTTTCTTTGACGTAAGGAGGTGGGACGAGTTTGTAGGAAAATGAAGATGGCTGCTTAATTTCTGTTTCATTATCTGATACGCTTCCTAATGAACCTGAACAAGCCTTTCGCCCATCCAAGGATGAATTGTCAGAGGTTGTTTCACTGTCCGTGCTGCTTTGCACCCTCCAATACGCATCGCTGATATCCTTCCTTCCTCGAGATAGGGTGTCTTTTTCATTTCCTTTTGGTGTATGCCAGTTTCTTTCATGTCCCTGTTTGTCACCGGTACCCTTGGGGACAGCAACATCATTGTTCATGTGATCATCATGATCATTTAGAGGATCGTATGTAGTCTTATCCTGCAACAAGCAAAATGTTTCTGAATAAGTCATCACTAATCAGCAGTATAAGAAATTGTGTTGTGGACACAACTTTAAAAGCTGAGCTTAGCTGGATACAACTCAGCTTGGTATATGATTTTCAGTTAGTTCCTTAAATCATAATTCGAAAAGTAACTACTATACAATTTTCTATCTTGCTGACTAAAAAAACTATTCATATTTTTGCTGAGACAGATGCTAAGATATAAACTAATCAATGATGAGAAAAACTTACTTCAAGTAACAGAGGCGGTGAGTGAAGCCTCTGCTCCAAACCCTTGCTATCCCATTCTATGGAGAACTCTTGCGCTAAATCATGCAACAGCTGGATCTTCATTTCTTTCGAAGGAGGAGCTTGCCTCAATTTGTCAACAAACTAAAGATAAGCAATTATTCAAGTAAGTGGTGGAAATAAAGATGTCACCATGAAAACAGTTTACGGACTATTAGAGTGGTCCCATGGGTTACCTCTTTACTTATGTAAGGTTCAAGAGCATTCCCAAATTTTGGCGTGAACAACGTTCTGAGCTCGCGTAGTTCCGGCAGATCAGAGAACCTTGCTGCTGCATATATCAATGACTGTATAGCTTCTTTGCATTCATCAGGACAATCCCTATAGAAGAAGATTAAAATATTGTCATGAATAATTTGGATCAATGCCCTGAAGAGAATAAAATATGGACATCCCGGTTACTTCAAAAGGAAAGCAAGAGTGAACGAAGACCAAAAAGAAAATAATCTTTTATTGCATACATAGAAAATAATACCTCTGCTTACAAAGCTCTCGAACATGACTCGATACGCAATTAGCAAACTTTCCAACGAGTTCATAGCAAAACGACATATTTTGCTCGACGAGAAACCCTTCAGCCTGTTTTGAGGGTATAAAGTGTTTAACAACCAAGCTGATTAATAAGTATAACGTATATATATACTCAGTTGTTACACAAGGTGTACACAACATATCACAATATACAGCAACATGCATAAAATTGAAACAAATTAATGCAAGCTGTAGCTCATCAGAAACCTGTGAGATAATATTATGTAACAAATAAACTGAGACAAAAAAAAAAACCTAAATACATAAAAAAAAAAAAAGTGTAAACAGATCCAATTCAAATTTTCCTTGACCCAATCACAAAACTCGTTGAAGAAAATACCCTCAACCTGGATTAAGTACTTATTGCGCCCTTGTGATTATACAGGGGAAATTAGAACAGGAGCCGAATCCATCTCTTTTCATACACACAGGTTATTCATTGTCTTAACGTCAATAGAAAAGGATTCAAACAATGGAGTTTAAATGAGAGTGAGCACTGTAATGAAGAGTGAAGGGAAAATTACCCTTCCATATGCATTGTAATCAAGGGCATTCCTAAGAAGGTCGACGATGTCTTTCTTGAGAAATTTCTCCACCGCTTTCCTTTTCTTCCCTATCGTCTCTAACCTCGTATTTATTAACTTCAACCGTGATTTGCTGTTTCCAAATTAAATTCCATCTTTATTATTTTAAAAAAAAAAATTCCAAAACGAGCAAAAGACAAAAAAATGAAATGAGAGAAACAGACAAGAATCATTACCACTTTGAATAGAATTTCGGTTTGAACAATGCATCCAACATATTCACTCCTGATTATCCAGATATACCGAGCTGAGAAAAGTGAAAAACAGGTTCGAAAACGGTTCAGATGAAGACGAATGGTCTGAAATGAAAAACACGAAAAAACAGGATTAGAGAAAGAAGCAGAAACAGTAATGCAGAGATTCTTGTGAGGAATGTAAAAAAACAAACAAGCAAACAAACAAAAAACAAAAAAGCAAGAGAAAAGAAGAAGACCTAATAGTTTCTTGATGAGCAAGAAAGAGTGTCTGAGAAGAGCGAGAAAAAAGGATGCAATGAAAACGTTTGTGAAAATGTCTGTTTAGTGAGAAAAAAAAAAAGTTCGTGAAATGGGTAACGAGAAACACAGGAAATGGTGCGTTTGAGAAAGAGAGAGAGAGAGAGAGAGAGAAAAGCCTACGAATTTGCAGGGAGAAGCGGCAGAGGAAAAGAGAGAAAAGAAATGCTGTGTTGGAGTTGGAGAGCACGTTTATGCCACCTATCACACTCTTATTTCCACTCACCAAAAAGATAAAGATAAAAGATTAAGAAGTTATCATATTTAAATTAAAAAAAAAAAAAAAACTTTACAATGTAGGAAATAAGCGGTGAATTTTTAAATGATATTAGAAATTTCTTATCTATAAATATTTAATAATCAACAACTTAATTTTTATTTTTTGGTAATATAAGTTCCGAGATTTACTACTCATACCGATATAAATTTATTGTAAGATAAAAGATAAATCGAATATATATATATATATATATAATAAATTATGCTGTGCCTTTTTATTATTGGATTATACTTATTAAGAATTTATTGTTTAATTTGCACTGTCTGATATTGTAAACGTACATGTGATGTGATGACGAATTTTGCAAAGCTGGCCAGAGTTTATTCGTCTTCTTTTTTTTAAATGACAAAAACAATAAAATTGTGAAATTTGACAATTGGCGATTGTGTGAAAGAAAAAAGGTTTAAAAATATAATTGTATGGATTAAAAGTTTACTTGCTGGCAAACGAAAAAGTTAGCAACTAACTTTAAATAAATAAGGATCGAGTTATTTAATATCCTGATCGCATTATAATATTCGCTTTATTATTTTATTGTGAAAGACTTGATCGTATATTAAATTATTTAGATATCTTGAGTAAGAAGAAAATGGTAGTAAGCCTACAAACTATTATGGTAGTATAATCTTTTTAGATTTTAATTGTGTTAATTAATTTTTCAATTTAGAAAAATATATACGGTTTTAATGAAGTTGGTGGAATATTACAATGACATATTGTACCATTTCTACATTTAAAAATCCAATTTTGATAAAGAAATTCGAAAACCAAAATATCAAACTCGAATAGTAGGGTTAAATATATTTTTTATCCTCGAATTTTAGTGAATTTTGAAATTAGTCTCTCTTTAAAATTTTATATCAATTTAGACATTCATTTTATAAATACGTGAATTTAGTCTTTTTTATCAAATTTTGTTAGATTTATTTGATATTTTAAACGTATTTTATGATAATAATTGAGTCAGCATTGAAGTAAAAATGTGTAAACAATTAAAATATTATCATAAAACGTGGTTGAAATGTCATATAAATTTAACAAAATTCGATTAAAATAATTAAATTTACATATTTTTAAAAATAAATGATTAAATTAGTCAAAAAGAATTTAAAAATAGACTAATTTTAAATTTTACTAAAATTTGAATGATATTTAACCCTATATTTTATGTGATGCATGTTTGTTATCGAGCCAGCTGACATGTTATCTTTGCTTACCTTTGCCCAAATGGTTTATGATAAGCATAGAATTGACCTTGTTGATTTGATTAGAAATAATTAAAGAATTAAAATAGTGTGTTTCCAGGGTACGAGGTATCGTATATTGTTACATTCATTGAATCAAAAACTGATTCAGTTTTTATGGTTGTTGATGAAGCAGAAAAAACAGCGAAAAAGAAAGGATAAAGTAATTTGCAAGTAAAGTTGCGTGGTGACTGTTCGTGCAGATCATGTCCCTGGAATCTTCTTTATTCCTTGCCAAATCATGCTTCATTCTTTGTTTTCTTTTTACGCCACTGTCATTTCTAATGCGTCAACCGTAACCCTTTCTCGGTCTTTCTGCTGCAATAAAAAGAATAAGATTAAATATATATTTTTTCTTAATTTTTATTATAATTGGAAATTAGTTCTATGGATTCATTTTTTAAAATATGTAAATTTAATTTTTTTAATCAAATTTTGTTAAATTTATTTGATGTTTTATAAGCATTTCAAGATTGTATTTATGTTGTTTATATTGTTTGAAACATTTTTGTTTTAATGTTAAATCAGATACTATTATGAAAGGTATTTGAAATATCAAATAAACTTAACAAAATTTGATTAAAATGACTAAATTCATGTATTTCAAAAGATAAATTACTAAATTGGTCAAAAGTTTTGAAATAGACTAATTCCAAAATTCACTAAAAGTTAAGAAACAAAAACATATTTAATCCTAAAAAACAATAAGACTTTAATCTTTTACTTTTATCTATTATTTTGATCACTTTTCAATTATTTATTTTGATTTTTTTAGTAATACGATAATTTAAGAATGATTATTAATAAATAAATAAAATTAGTTAAAATATCATTATTTAATATAAAAATCTGACACTAAAAAATTATCTAATTTTTAATTGAATAAAATCTTAAAAACTAGTTTCTTTCTAAAAGACAGTGGACACACCTATGCAATAAAAAGATGGGGTTATGTGTGGGATCAGTTTAGGGAAAAGCACAGTTCTGATTCTAATTCTTTTGGCCGGAAACAACGCTCATTTCGTCCCAGAAATAAGAGGCAGTGAGATTCAACCACTTCTTCTTTTACAAAAAGTTTTTCACAGTTGGATGAAAAAAAAAAATCAAATACATGTATTACAATGAGGTGTTAAAAGATTAAATGTGAATTAAGTTTTATATTAAATAAAATAAAAAAGTTAGGTATTTTCTAAAATAAAAGATCCATTAACATATGATATTAAATTAATATGTAAATTGAACTCAAATATGATTAATGTTAATGAATCCTCTCCGTTCTAAACTTTTTTTTATTGTAAGTGAATGCAACTTGCTAATAAAGACATTCATTAGAAAAAGTGTTAACTAACATAATGATTTAGAAGGTTAATTGCAATTTTACTACTAAAACCTTTACATTTTTACTAATTTTACTTTAAATTTTTTGTTTTGTAATTTTACTTTAAAATATAGACATTTTACTTGGTTAATATGAAACGACTATGATTATAAGCGGAATATACATTATATTTTAGATTACAAATTTACCATTGAACTTTCAATTTTGTGAACTTTTCTGCTAAACTTTTAACTATCGTTAATTTTATAGGTAAAATATTTATTTTGCAAATTTAAACACTGAGTTTTTAATTTCACCAATTTTATTGAATTTTAAAATTATACACATTTTAATGTACTAACAATGTGATGATGTGACGAATAACAAAGACATTTTTTTCTCAAATGTGAATTTAAGGTAAAATAACGAAATTATTTATTTAATCATGATTGAGGAAAAAAGAGTAAATATAAATATAAATTTACGTGCAAAATTGACTAATATAATAATTTATAGATTTTGCATGATCGTATCTAGTTTTTTTTTTTTTTTTTTATTTACTAAAATAA
>Ga0214545_1002887_pt1 | contig 33012 bp, 11 predicted proteins | sample CNSS4metaG_FD_160064 | JGI IMG/M metagenome (GOLD analysis project Ga0214545, IMG submission 160064) | Root nodule microbial communities from cowpea collected in UCLA plant growth center, Los Angeles, California, USA - CNSS4 | ecosystem: Host-associated > Plants > Roots > Nodule | place: USA...
AAAATAAGTAACACGGTATAAATTCAAAACTTAAAAAAAAAAAAAACTTACCATAGGTAATGAAAAACACAAAATCCCTAAATTTCATAATTAAGGGTTATAATAGTTTAGAAAAAATTATAAGTAGGTTTCATACCAATTTCATAAAAGAATCCCTAAAATCATAATTATGATTTATATTAATTTGGGATAAACTTAATTTGGAATAAACATTCTAAAAAGAATCATAAACTAACCTAACATACATAAATCATAATAAGATACTAACATTTGATTTCTGATAGATAATGCAAAAATGTATACATCAATCTCAATATATGTGTTGTCAATCTCTGTTTCCCAATCTATCTCTTTGTATTTATCTATTTTCACACACTTTCATGATAATTTACATAGTGATAAGATTTTATAGTCAGAAAAGAAAACTCTAATCTCTTTTATAAATTAATGTCTCTATTAAAATTTATTATTTTATCTTTTATTATAATTTTTCAGAATATAATTTTAATATCAATAATATATAATATAATTTTAAAAAATATATAAATATATATAAAAAAAATTCAAAAAAAAAAATGGGGAGCCGTGGCTCCCCCGTCATCACCTAACTCCGCCATTGAATGAACGTACGAGGTTTATTTATTTTCGAGATAAAGTCATAAAATAGTTCCAGACAAAAAAAAATGATAATGATGCACTCTCTCTATGAGAATTTGTGGATCATGTAAGTTTAGTTTTTTCTTTTTAAAAAAAAAAATGCTTCTTACGTATTCTAGAGTTTCCTTTAAAAATATAAATAAACTTTTAAACAAAATAAAGCGTGTCAAACTTTTTAGAATTATTAAATAATAAAACTGCACACTTTACAAATATTCGATAAAGGATCTATCATTGATAAAGAACATTTTGTTTTATTAAATAGACAATTAAAGAGATAAATTTTTATCTCATGCAATTAGATGAATGGTAGTTTGATCTTTCTTAAGATTGGGTCGGGAAGTGCCTGCCGAATAATTCTCACCATCACCTGTGATATATATACCTGCATTGGATAAGAAATGTATATGATAGGTTAATATATTTAAAATTATATAGATTAAATGTTGTTAAAATAAAAAAATATATAAATTATTATCATCATAAAAATATTATTGTTTTATAAATTAGATGTTTCATTGAAAATATCAGTAGAATGTCTTAAAATATCGAATGCAAATATATGTCACACACACATATATGTTACACACACACATAAAATCCAAATTGAAGTATTGATAAAATCTTTATCCACCACCAAAGCATTTGATACTTACATAACTTTTGTTAAATATTACACCCTATGATGCACATATATAATACGTATATCGGATATGTGTCGTATCCGATACGTTTATTTTCAAAATAATAAGATACGATATGTGATATATGAATATTAAAAAAATGTACAATAATTCTTAAAAACGTAATAAATATGTGATTGTTATTGTGTGAATCTAAATTAAAACTATATTTACTAAAATTGCCAACATAAAAAATATAAATGATTGTCATTATGAAAGTACCATTACAAGAAAACTCATAAATAATGAGCAATTTTAGTAACAAAATATATGTTAGATACCAAATTTCTAATTAAAAACCAATTACTTTGGTAGTCAATGTTAGGTACCAATTTATAAACCAATTATTTTGGTAGTCAGAATATTTGTAGCTAATGTTAGTGACCAATTTAAAAACCAATTCATAATTAAAATTATTTTAATTATCAATTTAGGTATCATTTATAATTTTTTGAAAGTATTTTAGTTGTCAATGTGGTCACTATATAGTAACTAATTATTATTTTTAACTAAAATTTGTTATTATTCAAAGATTATGTAGTGCACTATAACTTTATAAATTAAATAATTCATTGATAAATATCAATAAAGAAATCTAAAGTATCTGACACGAATACGTGTCAGACATACCTAAGTTGAAGTATCGGTTACAACATTTAACATTCATTAATATTTTTAAAATTTTAATATTTAAATTAAAAGTTTTATATATAATTATATTAATATAAAATTACTTATTATTCAAAAATAAAATAAATTATATAGTATATACTTTTTAAGAAATATTTAAGTATAGATAATTATTCTTCAAATTTGTTAGCAATTTATATTCATTATTACAGTCAAATGAAATTATAACTTAATAGTTGAATCAATAAATTTACTTTTAAGTTATTTGCGTCTAACATTTAATAAAAGTCACACAATTTTAATTATATGTATATATAATAATAATAATAATAATAATACATTTCAATTTTAAATAACTTTTTCAAATACAATTTTTAATGATTAATCATCTTTTAATTTTTTTATTCATATAAATTCTTATTAAATTTTAACTAGAAATATTTTAGTAATTTATTATATTATTTTAATTAATTAATTTTGTATTTTGTCACATCAATTAACAAACAACATTTTTTTCTCATTTTCTATCATCTAGTATTTATGAGGCTACAATTTCTTTTTTATCTTAGAATACGATGTTTACGTGAGAATCCATCAAATAAAGTAAAATAAAAATTTAGTGAATTTTATTTTGTTCACTTTTTGTGTGTGATGGTTGACTTAACTGGAAACACAAAATTTAAAAGATGTGTTGCCAATTTTTTTAGGAAAATACACAGACAAATGAAAATGTAGACACATAGAGGTTTCTTTGTTTTCCTTTTAAGATAAAGTCATAAAATAGTTCCAGAAAGAAAAACTAATGGTGCACTTTCTGCTAAGAGAATTTGTGGATTGTGTAAGTTTAGGTTTTTAAAAAAAGAAAAAGAAGCTTCTTACGTGTTCTAGTGTTTTCTTAAAAAAAAAAAAAACAAAAAATAAAACGTGCCAAATATTTTAGAATTATTAAATAATAAATCTGCACACTTAAAAATATTCCGTAAAGTATTTATGACTGATAAAGAACATTTTGTTTTATTAAATAGACATTTAAAGAGATAAATTTTTATCTCATGTAGGTAGCTTGATCTTTTCTTAATATTGGGAAGGAAGTGCCTAATAAGTTCCACCTCCAAAGCATTTTTTAAATAAATTTTGTTAAATATTACACCATTTAGCATTCAATAATAATTTTTAAATTTTAATGTTAGATTAAAAGTTATATATATAATTATATTAATATAAAATTACTTCTTATTGAAAAATAAAATAAAATAGATAATATATATACTTTTTAAAATATATTTAAGTATAGATAACTATTCTTCAAATTTATTAACAGTTTATATTCATTATTACAGTAAAATGAAATTATAACTTCATTGTTGAATCAATAAAATTACTTCTGTACAAGTTATTAGCGTCTAACATTTAATAAAAGTTACACAAGTTTAATTATATATATATATATATATATATATATATATATATATATATATATATATATATATATATATTAACAATTGATTATGTTTATAATTAAATTAAAATCAATTTGTGGATAAATTTGATGAAAAATAACTTTAAAATAATTATTTTTGTTTCGTTACAAGAAAAAAAATATGACTGAAAATAAAAATTATAAATAACACTAACAAAATTTTAGAATCTAAATAACTTGTTCTATTTCTTTTAGGGATGGCAATTAGGCCTGGTCCGCGGGCCCGGACCGCAGGTCCACAAAAAAACGTGAGGCGGGTTAGGGTAGTGAGCTCGTAGGCCCGCAGCCCGCTCAGACTGGCCCGCGGTCCGCGCGGGCCCGCCCGTAAGCTCGCGTAAAATTAAAAAAAAAATTGCAAACTTGTGTATATTAATTACTTCTTTTATAGACTCTTTCATTAACGTTTCAAATTCTTGTATAATTGGAAAAGACAAATATTATGTAATTTTTAATGTACTAGAATTTAAAGAATACATTGTGTATGTCATAGTATGAATATGATGAAAATGTTGAATTATCAATTTATTATATAATTTCCCAAAGTCTTTACTTAATTTTGTGAACTTCTTAAATTTTTCCAATTTTTAACATTGAAAGTTTTATCATAAAAATTTTAAAAAAATTAAAAAAAAAGTGGGCGGGCCCACGAGCCCACGGACAAAGAAGTATGCAGGACGGGCCAGTGTTTTCAGCCCGCATAAAGTATGTGGGACGGGCCAGCCCGCGTTGTGCGGGCCTTATGCGGGCCGGCCCGCATTATCACCCCTAATTTTCTTTTTATAACTATATTTCAAATCAACTCAAATTTACATATATTATCAAAAGAGAGTTGAAATCTTAAAATTTCAGAGATTATAAAGTCAAAACAATTTCTTATATTAGGATCAAATTTATAACTGGGCAATAAATCCGATAATAGTTTTTTTTTTTTCAATACTTCCCTGATTAGGAAGGTTTTACTTATTCTGATCATTTAATAACCGGGAGTAGCTTGATCTTTCTTAAGACCGGGAAGAGAAGTGCCTAATAATTCTCATTATCTATAATTTAAAGATATAATATTGATACGTTATGCGTGTTAGATACAACATGTGTATAATATGTTAATATATTTAAAATTATAATTAAATATTGTTAAATTATACAAAAATTATAAATTATTATTATTATAAAAACATTATTGTTTTATAAATTAGATGTTTCGTTGGAAGTATCATTAGATAGAGTGTCCTAAATTATCGAATTCAGATACGTGTCAGATACAAATATATAACCCAAATTGAAGTATTGATACATTTTGTCCACCACCAAAGCATTTGATACTTATGTATAACTTTTGTTAAATATTATACCCTATGATGCACATATACGATACGTACGTCAAATATGTGTTATATCGAATACGTCAATATGTTTATTTTCAAAATAATAAGATACGATACGTTATATATGAATATTGAAAAATATACAATAATTTTTAAAAACATAAGAAATATATGATTGTTATTGTGTGAATCCAAATTAAAACTATATTTACTAAAGTTGCCAACATAAAAAAAAAAAATCATCACAAAAGTACCATTACAAGAAAACTTTTAAATAATGACGTAATAAAAGATATATTAGAGATCAATTTCCGAATTAGAAACCGATTTAGAGACGACTTACTTCGGTAGTCAAGATCTGGTAGCTAATGTTAGTGACCAATTTAAAAATCAATTAATAATTGAAAATATTTTAATTATCAATTTAGAGACCAAATATATTTTTTTTGTAACTATTTTAGCTGTCAATTTGATCACTATATAGTGACTAATTATTTTTTATGACTAAAATTTGTCAATATTCAAATATTTTTTTGTAGTATACTATGACTTTATAAATTAAATACTTCATTGATAATGTTCAATAAATAAACCTAAAGTATCAGACCCAGATACATGTCGAACACGGATACTTGATCCAAGTTGAAGTATCAGTTACACAATTTAATATTCAATAATATTTTTAAAATTTTAATATTAGATTAAAAGTTTTATATGTAATTATATTAATATAAAATTACTTATTATTAAAAAATAAAATAAATTAGATATAATATATACTTTTTAAGAAATATTTAAGTATAGATAATTATTCTTCAAATTTATTAACAGTTTATATTCATTATTACAGTCAAATGAAATTATAAATTAATAGTTGAATCAATAAAATTACTTTAAATTACATTTAAATTATTAGCGTCTAACATTTAATAAAAGTCACACAACTTTAATTAATTAATTAATTATATATATATATATATATATAATAAATTTCAATTTTAAATAACTTTTTCAAATACTATTTTTTATTTTTACAAAATAGTTACTCCAGGATTAATCATATTTTAATTTTGTATTTATATAAATTCTTATTAAATTTTAACTAGAAATATTTTAGTAATTTATTATATTTTTTAAACAATTAATTTTGTATTTTGTCACATTAATTAACCAACAACATTTTTTTTCCATTTTCTATCCTCTAGTATTTATGAGGCTAAAATTTATTTTTTATCTTGAATACGATGTTTAAGTGAGAATCCATCCAATAAAGTAAAAACAAAAAAATTGTGAATTTTATTTTGTTCATTTTTTGTGAGTGATGGTTGACTTAACTGAAAACACAAAATTTAAAAGATGCGTTTCCAAATTGTTTAGAAGAATACAGACAAAAGAAAATGTAGATAAGAGGAGTGAACGTAAGAGGTTTATTTCTTTTCCTTTTAAGATAAAGTCATAAAATAGTTCCAGAAAGAAAAATTAATGGTGCACTTTCTGCTAAGAGTATTTGTGGATTGTGTAAGTTTAGGTTTTTAAAAAAAGAAAAAGAAGCTTCTTACGAATTCTAGAGTTTTTTTTTTTTAAATATAAATAATTTTTTAAACAAAAATAAAACGTGCCAAATATTTTAGAATTATTAAATTATAAAAATGCACACTTTAAAAATATTCCTAAAGTATTTATGACTGATAAAGAACATTTTGTTTGATTAAATAGAAATTTAAAGAGATGAATTTTGATGCAATTTAATCTTAGCTTGACCTTTTATTAAGATTAGGAAGGGAAGTGCCTAATAAGTTCCACCAATACTAACTTTTGTTAAATATTGCACCATTTAGTATTCAATAATATTTTAAAAATTTTAATAAGTTGTATATATATAATTATATTAATATAAAATTACTTATTATTAATAAATAAATAAATTAGATATAATATATATATATATATATATATAATATTTAAAAAATGTTTAAGTATAGATAATTATTCTTCAAAATTATTAACAGTTTATATTCATTATTACAGTAAAATGAAATTATAACTTAATTGTTGAATCTATAAATTTACTTCTGTACAAGTTATTAGCGTCTAACATTTAATAAAAGTTACACAAGTTTAATTATATTTAACAAAAGTTACATCTAATTATGTATTTAACAAAAGTTTAATTATATATTAACAATTAATTATTTTTATAAGTAAATTAAAATCAATTTGTAGATAAGTTTTTTAATGAAAAATAACTTTAAAATAATTCTTTTTGTTTAGTTACAAGAAAAAAAAAATATGACTGAAAATAAAAACACTAACCAAATTTTAGAATCTAAATAACTTGCTCTATTTTTTTTAACTATATTTCAAATAAACTTAAACTTACACATATTATCAAAAGAGAGTTGGAATCTTAAAATTTCAGCGATTGTAAAACAATTTGTTATATTAGAACCAAATTGATAACTGGGCAATAAATCTGATAATAGTTTTTTTTTTTTTTTCAATACTTCTCTAATTAGGAAGGTTTTACTTATTCTAATAATTTAATAACTCAAAATCAAGCAAAAAAATACACTCCCTCCAGTTTACTTATATATTGTCAGTTAGTTAAACAAAGTATATGAATTAGGAAAAAGTATTCATATAAGAACCGTAAATAATATTAATATATTGAATTAAGTTATTTAGTTTAAATAAAAACTATATTATTAAATATAAACACAACAAAATAAGTTTATTTTAATATTAACTCAAATAAATAGCTACACTAATATAAGTTTTTCATTGTTAATTATAAAGAATTAATGAATTAAAGAAAACTGTGAAGATATTTTAATTAAAAGAATTTATTCTGTGACTTATTCATTAGTTTTGTTATGTATGTGTGAGAAAAGAAGTTGTTTTGAGAGTGTGGTTGAACCAAATACAGTGACAGATAAGTGATGAGAGGTTGTGTGGTGGTGAAAGGCTTCTTCCAGAGAACTCCACCAAAAGTGACAGATACAATTCACGAATTGCAACCTTAACTTCAGTTCCTCATTTGTAAGAAATTACAAGACAATTTTTTATTTGAAGTACAGAATATTTTGAAAAACATTTATTCACTCATCCCCTGTCTATCTCCTCCTGCAGGAGCATATTTAGAAACGAAGCAATTTGAAATGGAATCAATTTAAGGTTAATTCATTTAAATGTTTTACAAACTGTGAAATTTCTATCTAAACATAAGTTCAGACAGTGTACTAATCTTAATCTTGATCTGTTCTAGGCGAAGAATGATTCCTTTTTCGGCAAAATATGTCACAGACAAAAATAGTCATTGCATATTGAAGAAAATAACTCTAAACATGAATGTACAAATTTTCTTTGACATTGGTTATAAACTTGTACTACAGTAATTCGTCAAACAATAACGAAGAGACAAAATATATTTCATTCCTAACTGGATCAAATTATGAACAGGATTGGAAGTTTCATTCTCTAATTCATCCCATTCTCACTTCTATTCTGGTCCTGACTCCAAAAATTAAATTAATCACTCATTGTACCATACTTACCCAAACAAAGGAATAAACAACCTCCAAAGAAAATCAACCTGGACTTTAAAAAAGGCAATTCTTGAAGAAAACGAACAAATTTTCCTAGACTACCATATTACAACATACACTGTACAATTGTAGAATTGACAATCTACAGACGTTCGGTTTCTTCATTATTCATTTAAGTAGGTCGGTACAAAATCAGTTTTCTTGCTTTGCCATCAAAACCTTGACTTCTATGCGCGTTTGCATAGAATCTGGTAAAACAAATGTTATTTGCTTTGTGTGCATCCGCAAGTGCAATTCTCAAGTTCTTTGTGAAGCTTCTGAAAGAGGGCGAAAAGAAAAAATCTTGTTATCAAGAACAGCAATTAACTAATGCTTGAATTATTCTGTGTAGCTCTTATTCTTCATGATATGTAAAACACTTTGTAATACAGATAAGGAAAACAATTCTGGAATCATGACTAAGGAGACCGCAATCTACTTCACATCCATCCTTTCTTATTCTACTGCTAAAAAAATTACAGCTTAAACATGTACCTCGAGTGTGATAGAAATATCGTATTGATAAAACAAAATTATACAAGAAGTTAAAGAACACTACTTTTTTCTTGTCCTCCTCGTGTTTGTATGAACTGTTGTTATAAACATTGGTTGTATGAATATAATTTTCTCTAAAGGATAATGCTACTCATAAATAAATTCTGTACAAGTAAATATTGATTAAGATGAGTAATGTGATAGAACAAGTTAAATTAATAGTAAATTAAAAACAATTACTTAAAAGGAGTAAACCTCCAATTCAGTATTTGAAGTTATAATTAATGAAATTAATAAAATAGCAATTTTATCCTTGAAAATGTACATTATCCATAAATTTAGTCCTTCAAATTGTAATAGAAGGTCAAATTAATGCCTGAAATAAATATAACATGATGAAACAGTCCTTAAATGTTATCAATCAGTTTAGTCTTTCAAATTGTATAAGATAAATCGAACCTTAAATATAAAAGCTTAAATCAATTATTTTTACCTGTATGTAGGCTTATATTTCGCTAGTAAATTAGAAAGAAAGTACAATTAAATATCTAGACTTAGGAATTAATATGTTTTACCATTGCAATTTTAAAGACTCGATTAATTGGTAATTAATTTTAAGGACCATATTATTTTTAATCAATTTCAGATATCAATTTGACCATCTATTATGTTTTAAATGACTAAATTGATAAATGTACAATTTTAAGGACTGACTTACTATTTTATTCTATTCATTTTAAAGAACAATTTAATAGATTATTACCGTTTTAAAGACTAAATAAAGCATTAGTAGTCTCCTCGTGTAAAAAGTGTAGTAAAGGTTTGTTGTTAGTGCATCACAGCTTATGGTAAATATACATATAAAATATTCCAGGGTAAAATTGTAGTCGAAGCTTATGTTAATGCATCGCTGCTTATAAATAAATATAAAATATTACAGTATTCGGTATGCAACAAAAAGATCATCATGCAAGGTGATACTCGATGAAACCAGCTGCCTGACATAGACATGATGTTTTAAATGTACACGTAACTGGAGTATTAATTAACGGACAGGCATAGCAAGTTCCTAACATTGACATTGCTAAGATCACCTACGTTACAATTTTGTCCTTTATCTTTGGTCTTAACTCCCAACGAGAAGACTTTTCAAGGCAACTTTGACAAAGTCACTTCAATGTAGTAGTGATGACCCTAACTATATTAAGGACTTAAGGTCGGAACAGCAAGGGAAGTTAAAACTAGTTTACCATGGTCCATTGCCCCTCGTAAAAAAGACAAAAAGTTGTTGAAGTTTGCAAAATTATCCAAAGGATGAAAAGTGTCCAAAGGATGAAAAGTGACTATCTGAATCCTAATGGAGCTAGAGTGCGGCAGCTTTGGAGAAGAGACAAGAGTTAAGGGATTGAGACTGGGCTAATTGGCTCGGGGAATGGAAAACTATTAACTCTGACAACTTGTAAAGATGTGTCTCACGCGCAAGACATGGGTGAATGGAGAATAATTCCGGTAGTCAGAAGCATTAGTTCTAGTCATGGTAGAAGAGAGTGAATGCAGTTGTGCTATATTGATTTGTTGTTTCTCTTTGCAGTCAGAAACTTTGATTATTTAGGATATGGTTTATGTTAGTTCATTTGGAATGTTACAGAGGAAGTGGTGATTGGCTGACGGGTTAATGATGATGGCTAGAGGCCTTGGTAGTGGATTTGCTTGCCAGTGTGGAAAGGTGCTAGCTACGTGAAAAAATAGCGTTGTTTGAAGTGACCATATAGCACAGCAATCTCAAGGGAGGACAGTAACATTGCCCTGTATCAGCATGTTGTTTGTTTTCAAGAGCTAACGCACGTTTTAGGGGTGCTAAAATATTGAAGAGCTAAGCTTGGTATTGAACTATTTTTTCATCAGCAGCTGAGGAATGTCCAGGCTTGACAACCATTAGCAATTTTTATGATTTTACAGGGAACTAATTGGTCGAGACGTCTGATATGAAATTCCTACGACGAAGAAACCGGGGAGGCATTTGTTCATGTATGTTGCGAAGATTTATCAGACAGAAAGTGGTCCCGTCTCGAATTTCCGTCAAGGGATCAGATATATGTTTGATACACCTAGGTTAAAGCATTCAGTGTTTATGCCTTCTCGTGGGCTCTTTAACTCAGTCTTGTTAATAGGGCACATTTTCCTCCAGCAATTAATTTATAGATTACTTCATATGAATATTTCTTCTAAAACTAACAACTCCAGACAGTAATTAGCATTTAATGAAGGGTAAGTTTACTTAATACTCCTCGTCCGTAAGGGTTGGTAAAAAGCTTAACACAACAATAGAGATAGAAATGGCAAAAGGGCAATTTTAATTGAAATTCAATTTAGCAAACAAAAATAATTCATATTTTACGGAAATCATACACCAAATGCAGTAACCTTTTAATACCAATGCTGTCCAATTCTCACACAAGCATGTTATAAGACACCGTGATTGTAGATAAATAATTTGTATAGTGATTTCATATATCGGAAACATTTAATTCATATTTTGTGAATAAGCAGAAGAATGAAAAGTATTGGAGAAAGAGATAGAGAGGGAAGGGTAAGGTTGTTTTACAGACCTGAACCTGTGTTTGAAGACCTTTAATATGCTGAACGGCCAAATCGAGCATGTCTGCATAGCTTGTTTGCTACAATGAATTAAAGACATATTGAAACAAGATTAAGAGAGCTTCCCTATATAAGAGAGCAGTTTGACACAAGAAAAGAAAGAGACGGAAATAGAAATAATACCTTATCCATATTAGGTACAAGATCCTGCAATTTCTTGAGCTTTCCACTTATTCTGGTTCTTCTCTCCTGTGTGTGAAGTGGATGGAATTGAATAGAAGAAGGAGGAACGAGAAAGTAAAAAAGGTAGGAGTAGTCGAGGAATTACCCGTTCGGCAATGCTGCGGGGATGAGTGGCACAGCCTCGCTTAGCACGGATTTTACAAGGGACGGAATCTTCAGGAATGTGCAAGAGCTTCTCGACCGTTGCCATCTCGAGAGTGGTCTGTGGAAGGCTAAACTGAGATTCCAAGGCGTTGAGGCAATGGAGAATGTCTTGATCGCTGGAGTTGGAGCTTTTGGAGCGCTTAGTCGGGGGAGCGGAAAACGCGATGGAATTAGAATGAGAATGAGAACTGTCCCAAGGCTCCATTCCGAAGGTGGCATGATCGCCGAGCACCACATTGTTAGTGTTATCGCCGCCGCAGAGAGATTCCTGGCAGTGACCGGTGAAGCTCAGCTGGGACTTCAACCGAGAGCCCCGCGTGATTGTGAATCCCGCTCCTGCGTTGCGGCGTTGAGTAAAGATGAGACACGTGGACAGACAGACAATTGGGCTGGGCCGGGCCCGCCCTCGAAGAAGTGGGCCCGGCCTAAAAGGATCATTTGGAGTAATAAAAATTGAGGAAGGATAAGTAAGTAGTTACCATTATGGTTGTGATTGGCGGTGGGGGCGGTGGCTGTGGAGGCGAGGTGGGAGAGGAAGCCGGCGGGAGAGCTTTTCTGGCGGAGCAAGGCGGATCCGAGGGCGTGGTTGTGATACGATGTTTGGTCTTTGCAGGTGGAGTCGGAAGAGTCTCCTCCGGAATAGTAAGGGGTGGGGGTGGGGCGTGATCCTCCGATGAGAGCATCGACGGTGGTGGTGAGGAGAGAGCCCGGCGCGGAGCCGTAGCGCGTGAGGCCTGTCGGCGCGTGGCTCATGGAGTGAGAGGAGGAGGAAGAAGAGGAAGAGGAGGAGGAAGAGGGATACATGGGTGGAGAACAGTGGAAAAGGGAGATGAAGAAAGTAGAAAGGAAGTTGGTTTGGTTTGAGCAATAAGCAATTTAGATAGAGATAGATGCGATGGCATTGGTGGGTGTATGCCACTTGTGGAATACTTTAAGGCTGCCTGCGCATTGTGCAATTGCAAATTGCAATTGCATTGGCCGAGTGGCATTTGGGTCACGTGCCACTTTTTTACAAACACGACCCCATTCGTAGTATCGTATGCCAATGCTTACAAAAGTCGCCCCCATTCCCATAGAATCTTTTGATTCCTCATCCACTCTCTCCCCCACCTCCGATTCTTCTCTCCTTTCTATTTTCCTTCATTTTTATATTCCCAATCTTTTTCATTTCTTTTAAATGTGTACGGATATTAAGTAAGATAATGTTTTCCAGTTAATTAACAGAGTCAATATAAGGTAAAAAAGAAACATATTCTGAACCATTTCAACGATATTTTGATATTATTTTTTAATCGATTAGTTTCTCTCGTTTTTGGTAGTTTTCGTGGTCACCGTGCTGTGGGATCATTTTTTATTTATTATTATTATCGTAAGATTGCAAGATGAAATATGTTTATTTATACATATGAGATTATGCGGATGCATTTAATTTTTATGTTTGGTTGGTTTTATTTATTAATTTAAAAGTGAAGTTGTGGTGGATTTAAAATAATGTTGTGTGTTGTGGGAGGAATTGGTGAGCGTTCCCGTGCATGGAAATGGGGAATTGTGAAGATGAAAGAATGGGGATGGATGATTTGAATTCTGATTGGTGCAGGTAACGGGTACGGGTATGGGTTTGGCCGTGAGAAACCTCAGCTGGTGGAGCTTGGTCGTCGGAGTTTCCAACATGGCGGTGCTTCTCATCGGCGCCTTCCTCATCTTCCAAACTCATCGTCTCTGCAATGGCAGCATCCCCGTTCCAGTCCTCCTCGTCTCCCTCGCCGCTCCCGTTAGGGTTGTAGTGATGTTCCAAACCGCATTCGCCCAACAAGCCGCGGCTACCCTCATCCTTCAAGACTCCAACGATCTCTTTACACGCCACCGCAGACGGGTGGGTAATCACATCTCCTTCTCCTCTTTTTTTCAATCTTCTTTCTTTCGTTCTTGATTTTCCATTCAATTGATTAACAGGCTATGTACAAGAAATGGCTCTGCTGGAGTCGATCTTCGGCCATCCTTGTCCTCCTTCAATTTCTCTTAGCGCTCTACTTTGTGCTCGATTCTATTCGCTATTTCTCCTCCCCCAATCATTGTCTTTTAGGTAGGTCGTAGGTGAGTCAGTTCTGGAACCCTCTCTTCTCCATCCTTCTTTCTACCCATTCATTCTGTAATCTTAACCATTGTAATGCAGATCCCCCATGGAACCGCACCGCTTTATTCGTATTCATCTCCCTCGTCTCTTTTGTTGCCATACTCCAGTGCTTCACGGGATCCGATGTTATCAAATGGAGGTCTTTCTACGAAGCCCATGATCACGCTTGGAGATGCCACTATAGTGAGGTCTTCGATTATGGCATACGTGAGACCTTGTGTTGTCTAGGCCGCTTCGATTATTTGTATACACCTATAACTAAACCTTACCTTTCTCCCGCAACTACAATGTTTCTACCTATATCTCACCTCTGCTCCTTTAATAACTAACGCAGGAGTTCGGCCGAAGAAGATGAAGTCTATTCAGTTGCACGATTACTTGGTGATCTTGTTGCTTATCGTGCTACCGGAACTGGCCATCTGGAACTCCTGGCAGGTTTCTTCTAATTTTTATCTCAAACTTGTTGCCTTTTTATGCTTTATATATGTCGCACAATAACATCGTTCTCAGGGCAACTTTTTTAGTTGAAGCCATAACACACATCAAATACTTGTCAAGAAAATGAACAAGGGTAACCACGCCAAGTAAGGCGGATTTAATATCCTCCTTGAGACAAAGCAGCAAAACCTAACACAGGATATTTACTACAGTTATCTAAAACCAAGCCTTATTAAAGATTTTTCACTACTAGAGGCCACTGGCTTGTTTAGTCGTCTACTCTATTCTGTCTTTCTTTTTTTCTCTTTTCATCATAAACTCAGTACATTACCATAATTGTTAAATGCTAACATATCAACTACCCTCCATTATGTATTGCGGTTTTCCAATGGTTGGATCAGAAGCAAATGTGGTTGACTTGATGAAGTTGAGGGATGTAGCCGGTGAAGGATTTATAGTGATCTAAATAGGATATTTGTGTAATGGGTCATCTTTCAGATGGACCTGTGGCATATTATTGCAATAATGTTGACCTGCACCAATTTAGTTTAACCTGCACGTCAGCTCTTTGCAATTTTATGACATTGAGTTTTTGTTTTTCAGCTTTAGCTTTACTTCAAAGCCATGGAAAATCTACCGAATACTATGAAGGATCCATGGAAGCACCAGAGATGCGAATTAGGGAGGCTGAAGATCTTCATAAATTTGCTGAAGCTGCATACACAGTATTACCATAATAAACGAATTCCAAACTAATCTTTTGTTTTTACTAACTTGCTTTGAACATCTATTTTGCATTCAATGATGAATGCAGGGTCCATTGCTGGATGTTGGACGAAATCCATGTGTATTTCCTTGTGCGTGGCTGTATAGACAAGGGATTTTGTCTCCCTGGACCCGAAACAGGTGGCATTTTTTTTTGTATACAGTTTTAAGGTCTTTATAACCGAATTCTCATTTTCTCAGTAGCATGAACTTTTTAATTTGATTGCTATTGGTTGAGTATTAATTATAACTTTGTGGTCAAGGTGGTCCTGATACTTGTTCACTGTAACTTTGAAATGATCAATAAACTTCAAATTGTATATTGCTTATCAATGCAAGGTGTTTGGAGAGTTCTACTTTGCCCGTTTTAATTTATTCTTCTCAAGTTTTTCCTTTCCAGTCAGTGTCTCTAAAATGGTACTTTCCGCTCATCTATGTAGCTTTTTTTCTTGTCTGTGTTGATATTTCTTCCGTCTTAAGAAACGAAAAAGTATTATTTCATCGTAGTTTGATTTATGAAATCAATAAAAAATATGATGTATCCAAATATATGTCAGTTAACTCCAAAAGCTTAAGTTTGTATAAACCGATGTGTACTCATTCTGTTTATTGGAAATTTTGATACAAGATCAAAATTCGGTTTCCTGATTTTAGTTCTGGGAGGGAATTATTTCCACTTTTGAGGTCTATGTTTTTTTTTTTTTGCCTTGCAACGTTTAACAGTTTCATGAATCATGAAACAAAAACATCATAGGCAAAGTTATATGTTAGTGGTGAATATTCGACAACGAAGTAAATGTGAAGAATGAAGAATAGTGAATGATTGAATTGGAAAAGGATAGGCTAAAAGAATATGCGAACAAAAGAATAAATGGCTGATGATGTACTTACTTTTACTCAATTACCACTATGCATACCCGTGTTTACAAGAGAAATTTCTGAATGGTTGTTGATATTTTTATTTAGAACTTAGTGGCGCTCAGGCATACTGATTTTTTTACCTTTGGTTTTCCTCTATTCTGTGTCTCCGTGTATCCCTTTCCATTACATCCTTTTCAATTAACAAATTAAAAAGTTTCGTCTTCAACATTGTGATTTTATGTTCCTGTTTCATATCTTCATAGACGACCTGTACTGGATGGTGATAACTGGTGGCGAGGTCATGCTGCGGCCTTTCTAAAGTACGTCAACTTGCCTCCGGAAGTGCTTAGACAAGGACGAGTCAGCCAGGTTAGACATGGAAACATATAAAGTTCTATACAAAAGCACTCTTTATGTTTTGAAAAAGTAAAGAGGGCATACATGGGCCTGAATATCAGTAATAATAAATAACATTACTTAAAAGATGTTGCCACCATTTATGTTTTAATTTTATTTACGGTAGCCCATCATCAACAAGATATTACTCATCAAAAGAGGAAGATGTCCCGAGTCAACAAAAAAGGTAGATTGATCATGTGATCGATGGAGAATTTCACAATTTGAAGGAAATTAAAATGCATTTAATTGATTTCAATTCAAATTGTTTTCATTTTTCAAATGTTTGTTTGGATAGGACAATTCAAATTTATTTAATTTTATTTTTGCTTGGATAGAATATTTTAATTACCACCAAAAACAAAAAAAAAACTCATTTTAATTGTAAGCAATATTAAATAATTTAAAAATATCATTTGGTTATGGCTTTCAACATACGTTGGGGAGATTATATTTTTGATGCCAAGTTTGTTTTACCTAACACCAACAAGGGTTTTTTTGATTGACACCAGTTGACTATTTTCAAATTTGAAAACAATTTTAACTACCCCATTTTTCTTTTGATTTGAACTCATCAGTCTATGTCCTTGTATTTTGATTCCTAGTGGTCGTAAATTTTTAATTTTAAAAGGTTGGGAAACTCAGCTCTATCCAACTTGAGATGATGACAATATACTAAATTTTGTGTATGATATATGAATATTTCTATTTTTATACTATACTGGCTTAATTATATTTAATTATTTAGATACCCATGCCAGGTCAAGTGTCAAGCTACATATTTTGTTGTGGTTCTACATCATCTACAATCTGTAGTAATTGCTATACGTGGAACTGAAACCCCAGAGGACCTAATAACTGATGGGTTATGCAAGGAATGCTCCCTTTCTGTAGATGATTTGGCTGGCTTGATCAAGTATTTTTCATTCTTTTTCCTTTCGTCCCTCTGACCATTTTCATAAAGATATATAACCCTAGGGTGGAGGTGAAACTTTACTAAGAATTCCCAATTAATTTATTGATAAAATTCCCAATTAATTGTGATAGATATTTTTATTTATAGTTGCATATTGTATAGGAACTATGAAGTGTGATGAATGAGTGAGAAAGAGAGAAAACCCAGAGTGAGAATACAAAATTGTGTTAGAATTGTGTTTATCATATTTGTTCTAAAATCACAAATCACAAGCCTATTGACAGGATAATACTTTAGGACAATATTTGTATCAATGCAAGCAATTTCTGTTGGAAGTGATTGATCAAGATTCAAGGACATCACTGTTTCAATTAGCTTAGGCCTGCGTTGTCACTGCTTATAATAATAACATACCAATACCCTGTGCCCTGAGAATGATGGGGCAAAGTGGGAAGCTTATGGAGGTACTACTAGGGTTATGATATTTTAAGCACCAAAAAATAGCCCAGTTTTGTTTATGGAATAACTTTTGTTGAATTAGTATACTGTTCTGAATCTTCTAGAACTATGCACAAAGCAAGAAACAATCCTCACAATTTTAAGATGCAAATCCTCTGGTATTGTTGCTGAATTGATTTTCAATGACAGACTCTGAAGGGGGGCCACATGCATATCCTGGAAAATGAATTATGACTTGTTATGCTATGCTGCATGATTATAAGCTTTTTATAAACAAAGGCTAATGAGTAATGACATCCCTACTGAGTTACTTTTATCTGCAGAAATAATCTTCTCTATATATATCTTGTAGTTTCAGTTCCAATGTGTAATAGTTTTATATTGGCCAAAATGTATAGATCCTTTCTATGGCCCAACACAATATTCTGGTTCCTCACTTAAATATTTTATGCCCTGTTTGCAGTTCCAACTACCTTCATTATGATATAAAGAAACATGTGGTTTCATCTTTCCCTCACTATGGGCATTCAGGGATAGTTGAAGCTGCACGAGAGCTTTTTATGCAGATTGAGGGAAATCCTGAAAGGCCTGGTAAGAAATAATTCAGGTTTTTTAAACTCGTGGCTCTTTGTTATGGAGAGTTGGTCTTATCAAACTGTTTCTTCTTCCTCTTTCCTACGCCATTGAGGTAATTAAGTAGGAAACTGTGTAAGGAATTAAAAGGGAAAAGTTTTTATTGGGATGCATGAAAATGCGTTCTCCTATGTTTTTCTAGTACATTCTCATGATTTCCTATAAAAACATTTTTTTTTAATCCTTTTATAAGTTCAATGCATAGAACTGAAATTGTATTTAATTTAAAAGCATTTGACTTGATTACATAAAATGAATTTCATTTTTGACAACAATTGTTTTTCGAAGTGGAAATGCAGACTCTGAATCCTATGGACTTCTTTCTAAATTACTGGGATTTGGTTGTGAATGCTTTGGGTATAATGTCCGAATAGTTGGACATTCGCTTGGAGGCGCTATAGCTGCATTGCTTGGACTGCAAGTACGATATTTCTCACTTCAATAGGAATAATTACTTACTATCCTTCTTTAGTAAAACATAATTTGCTATTTTATTGCTTCAAAGAACTAGGTATTCATTGAAAGTCTATTATGAAAACAATATACAGGCAAACAAATATTAGAAAATACAGATTGTAGATGCAAATATGAAGCTGTCTTGAGGACACAAGCAGGGGATTGAATTCTGGCCTTATCACAATGTTGCAAATCCTCGAGTTCTGAATCTTTATGAGATGTTACTCAAGTACATGAGTTGCTATAATTAAAACTAAAACCAGCATCCATCGGAAGAGATTTGACTAAAGAAAGTATGAGATATTTGGAGTTATACATCCCAATTGTATTGCATTTTCAACGAGCAAAAAATCTAACGCAAAACCTATAAATCGTGGACAACTTAAAAGCTAACTTACCTTGTGAATATGTAAAAGAAAATACATTCCTTTTGTTTCGACTCATTATTTGTCCTAAAATTAATAAAGGAAATTGGATAAAAGATTTATCTAAATTTAATTTTTTGTTGTATGCAGTGGATTGTTGGGTCCGTCACTACCTTGCATTTTTTTGAGAAATTTTTGTTATCTTATTTTTAGTAATTTTCATTATTAGGGTGAGAGATATAAAATAATTCATTGAATCAAATGCATCTTTCATAGAAAAGAAAAATCTATATATAATAGCAAACACATTAAGAAGCTGAACAAAAAAAGAAACAAAATAACTTATTATGTAATATCAATAAGATCTAATTATATTTTATTCTAAGATCTCCTTAAGTTTGAAAATACATGTTCATGGTTCACAACATGTTGATGAAACAATTGATGACAATAGCAAGAAGGACCTTTGTGAATATATAAACTAGTTGATGCTCAGTTCTGACATGGTTGAGAGTGAAGAATTGTTTTTCAACAAGTATATGTGTGGACATGGTGAGACGGGTTAGAAGCAAGGTGATAGACTACAATTAAATGCGTGTTTAATGGATTCTTTGTCTATTGACTTAGCTTGTGAATTGCAAAGGTAATTTCTGGTCTAGAAATGGTTAAGTACATAAGTCTTCCAATTAATCTTCTATGTACAAAGAGATCCTCGATGGGGTCATCATCATCTAGGTTAAGTTTGAAATTTGGATCCATAGGTAGTATACTTGGTTTGCTACCTAAGAAACCAGTATCATCAAGTAAAGATAAGGTATAATTTCTTTAACAGAAAGAGATACACTTGCTGGATTTGACAATTTTCAAGCTTATATGGTATTGGAGAGAACCGAAGGATCTTTAGTCTGAACGAAACTCAATGTTAATTGTACATTGTTAACAAAAGAAGAATTAGGGCTTGCTAGGATAATATCATTCACATAGACCAACAAAATGACCAATGAAAAACTAGAGCCATGAATGAACAAAGAGTAATTATTTTTAGATTATGGAAAACCATGGTATTGTATTGTTGAGTAGAACATGCATAACTATTGTGTAGAGGCTTGTCTCAGTCCTTGTATAGACTTATTCAACTTGCAAACTAATCCTTATGTTCTTGTTTTGAAACCTTGTGAAGTATCCATGCATACTTCCTCAAATAACTTACCATATAAGAATGCATTGTTGATATTTAACTATGGTAGGCTCTAATCTTTTGCTGTAGCAATGGCTAATAAGATCCTTACAAAAGTAAGTTTATTCATTGTTGAGAAAGGGGGTTTGAGAAATCAATCTGAACTTGTTGTGCATAGCCTTTGGCTACCAACCGAGCTTTGTATTTGTCAATTGAACCATCAACATTATATATAAATTTAAAAAACTCATTTGAACCCTATGCAATGTTTGTCTTCTGGTAAAGTTGTTGCATAAGCCAAATATCCAAAAGCTTTTAATGAGTGATAATCAAGTTTGGATCCATATAGAACCTGACAAGGTGATATCTGTTGTAGTACTGGAGAGTCAACCCAAACCCCCTTAATTAGAAAGGCTGCAATGGAAATACAGTCCCCCCAAAATTGGATTGACAACTTATATCGAAGTAAAACGACCACAATCATCAACCAAGGTTAGGAAAAAAATTTCTCTTGTCATCATAGGTAGGCTTAACATTAGCTGAGGTTCCCAAATGTCACAATGTAATATATCAAATAATGACTGAAACATCCTGTTGAGTGAAGTGAAAGATAATCTTCTAATCTTTAGCAAGAGGACAGACGTAACAATTGGAATTAGAAAAATTGTCTGCAATATCAAAAGGTATTTCATTACTCAAAAGTCGAAGGCTTTATCAGATAAATGTTCAAATCTAGAATGTCAAACAGAGGCATACTTACAAGAAGAATTAACATTCTAAAAGAAAAAACGGTATTTTTACTAGTGTTAGAGCAAACATAATAAATGATTATACATAATATTTATTAGATCTAATTATTTTTTATTCTAATACTGATATTACATAAGATCAAGGGGTTGTTGAAAAACTCAATTAAGCATTGAAAATGAAGGGCTAAAAAATTCACAAATGGAAGATTATTTAATAAAAGCAGATGCAAACATTTATTTAAGTCATTAAATCATCATTGTTTCCTCTAGTACACATCATTTTGAACAGTCAGTACTTATTATACTCAAAGAAAAATTTCCTTGCACTTTTTTGTCTTTTTTAGCTGCCGTCTTTAAGCATTTGATTTTATAGCACCAAATTAATTCTGGTCTTTCCCACAGCTCTATCACCGCTACCCTAATCTGCACGTTTATTCATTTGGGCCACTCCCTTGTCTGGATTTAGTTGTGGCAAGAGCATGCTCAGAATTTGTGACAAGGTAATTGTACTAGTAAAATGTTTGATTTTGGTCATCTCTCTTTTGGTAACACTTTTAATTTGGAAATGAATTTATTCTTTGTGATGCAGCATCATATTTGGAAATGAATTTTCATCACGCCTTTCAATTGGATCTGTTATGCGGCTAAGGGCAGCCGCAATCACGTCACTATCACAAGATCCTAAAACAGATAGTGCCATGATTTTCAGACTTGCTCGTAGGTTTCTATACCTAAGCAAATATCAGAGAAATAACACGAATGCCGAGAACGAATCCGAGCTCCAATCAGGGATCATCAAGGATGATCAAAATCATCAAATCCGCAGAAGCCAGTGTGAAACTGATAATGAAGGTGTCTAATCTTTAATAGCATATTAGGCATGTTTGAGAATATATATTGTTACCCTACAAGTGTTGAAAATGATCAAAATCATCGTAATCAGTTTGTTAAAGGTGCCTTTTCTAAAAAGATTTCCATTATTGCAACAGGTAGCATTGAACAAGATAATCAGACTGCTAAAGGGGGTCTTGCTATATCCAACTATGGTGAATATATGTCTTTCGATAGTGAAGATTGCCTCAACAATGAGCACGAAGAATGCTCACTTTGGTCTGACGCTAGGGCGAGGGATCATTCTGTTGGAATTGATAATGCCAAATTTACAAATGCTTTTGCTAAAGATGCACGTTCAATTGATGATCCAGTGTCTCAGTTTATAGAGACTGTTCCAGATTCTGAAAATCCGTCTTCCAATGACCCCCCAGAGCTGTATCTACCTGGTTCTGTGATTCACATTGTACTGGAGAAGCAAAGATCACAATCTGATCTTAGGGCGTTGTGGAGAATACAGGAGAGGGAAAAATGTTATAAAGCTTACATGGCAGATAGAGAAAGCTTCAAAGATATTATTGTTTCACCATCTATGTTCCTTGATCATCTTCCTTGGAGGTAAGACAGATTACAGAACCATAACCTTTTCTCATTTCTTAATTAAACTGTTTGACTAGTTCTCACCCAAGTTACTTGGTTTGGTCAATTGTTGGACTTGCCAGATGTCATGATGCTTTGCGAAAGATATTGAAAGCTCAAGCTGCCAAAGATCAAGTAACAGTACCTCACATCGTCTGATATATTTTTTTTGAACAGCAGTAGAACTTACTGGCATTCAACGTCAAACGAGCTGTACTATTTTTTTTGCTCTCGGTTCTTCCTACATTGATGCCTCTCGATGAAATCAAGATCTATACCATTTTTGAGAGAGTGAATGTGCTTATTCGTTATACTGTATATAATTTCTGCACTTGTGAGCATGGACAATAATTTATACTGTTCATTATTAGAAGTGTCACATGATTTGAAAGGGTCATTTGTATCATAGTTAATTTAATTAAAAAAATGTAATCTGTACTGTAATTAATTTGATTACTATTAAATAAATTCCACTGTAATTAATACAATTCATTTAAAAGGTAATTTGTACTGTAATTATTTTGACTATCGTTAGAAAGACATATTTTATAATAATTAATGTGATTTCTATTAAGAGAAATCATTACAAAAATTACAATGTTGAGTTACATAAAAGTTTATACTTAGATACAGGATAACCTTTTTTTTCATATTGTTGATACGTATTAATTAAATATAAAATTTCTTTTATTTTTAAGAATATTCAATTTAGTATTTTAGAACTTTAACTTCTAATCTCTATAATAATTTATTTATTAAATAATACTCTAGTTGATAATGCATAAAATCATATTGAAATGGCTAACTTTATAAACTATTGTGTGATTCTCTATGTATATGGCATGACGAACCTTTGTCACACATATGATGATTTGCATAGAGAACAATAAATTACTGGTTTTTTACTACCTCGCAACTCTGTCATCTCGGAAGAGTAATTTGACCGGATGCTCCTTAGTATATGGTGTTTGGTGTTTGGCATGGCTGAAATGTCATGATTATGTTTTCAATATTGTAAGTGAATATGATGCTAAGCAAGCTTTTTTCTAAAAGAAACTATCATGGCTAGTTGAATGAATACTCCGAATGTGAATTTTGGCTAGTTTAAATTAGTTTATTCGTAAAATAATTTAACTTGTAATTTTCTAAATCTTTTTTTAAAATGAATTTATGGGAAAACCTTCATCCTTGTAGACAGCAGAAGAGCATAACCAGTTTCTGGTTTGAAAGTTCCATGACTGCAACTCTGACATGCAAGAAGTGAGCTAGTTAGTCCATTCTGGCAGGAAACTGAATGAAAAGCTTTGAGAATTCAGAGGCTTTAACCAGTTTGGATGAGTAAAATTAACATGTGCATGTTTTATATTGGCCTTCCTTTTTGAGGTGGTACTTCCTGAGTTCAGCTCTGAAAATGTACTATGCATGCTGTACGTTGGATGCTACATGGAAGCTGCACAACTCGTTATGATCAGAGAAGAGGGGAAAAGAAAAGCAATTATATGGTCCTACTCTCATGATTAGTGTATAAAAAGGTGAAAGCTTGATTCTATGAAATCAAATATATATATTCAAATAAAATCTAAAGTGAGCCAAACTTTGGAGTGACACTGTGAGGTTTTGACAAAGCATGATGATTTCTTTGCGGTCAGACACCACGATGATGTCTTGTAGTTGTGCAGGCACAGAGCTTAATTAAGATTCTGTCTATTCACAAGTAACAGCTTTGGAGTAGCATTAATGATAGCAACTGATAACAAGTGGCAGTGACAGTGCTGGACTGTGTGAGATGGTAAGTGGGGTTCATCATCCAAACATTTTCTCCCTTTTTAGGATTCAGAGAATAAAAAACGAGGACATCAGAAAAAAGAAATGAAAAATGGAAGTATGTTACTTGTTGCAGCCAAGTGGATCGTAAGGATTTCTTTGTTGTCAGAACTCAAGATGATGTCTTCTGATTAAAGAGCCTGAGCTAAGAAAAGTGCTTCAGACAAAGCTATCAGAGCTTACAGTGATTTATAAATATGACCACATAAGCCAGGGCCTTAAACTTCTAAAATTACATTTGAAACTTTACATTATCATTTACCCAAAAATATTAGGCCCCCACATGAAAAGTACGAGTATTTTTTGTTTAAACACAAACGTTTTGGGTGATGCAAAGCTGCATAAGATCCCAATATAGCTTTTATTTGGTGTTATATAATGAATGGATTAGATTTTATCTGTTTTGGGAAAGCCATCATTTTCAATTTTTGTTAGCAGTCTACATGTGCAGTTAATCTACAAATGTAGCAAACATTGAAGGCAATTCATGTATGAAAAAATAAGAATGCCCTGTACCATTTGTCTTCCTCAACTCCACAAAATTCTAATCTCAATCACTCTTTCAAGAGTTAAAAACTGGCTAGGTGCACCGTTTTATTTACTGACAACAATCTTGGTAGAATGAGAAAATCCAGGTCAGAGGAAACATGGTGAAGACAAACTTGGCTCGTAATCACTTTTCTTACCAACAGTCATTACAATAGATATCAATACACATTTATCTTAGTCCATTTCTGACTTTTACTTCAAAAATCCATAAATAAAAGTTAACATAACATGTTGAATCCAGATTTTCTACTAGATTTTTTGATACTGTCTTCTGCTGCTGAACATTGATGTTAGTAGTATTTATTGAGATAGGCCTTGTCAAACACACGTTATGAAATATAGATTGTATGAAGGCAATTTTAGTGGAAACTGGATGAGTATAAACATTTAAGGCATGGCACCTAAGTTTGTTGTGGTGTGCCCACTTGATTCCACATTTTAGGAGGCATGAGGACAAATTTGGTGAATGTGTGGATAAAAGTTTGATACTTGCATTGCAACCTTGGGTGGGTCACTTTCTCTTTATTACTTTATGGACTATTTAGTATTTTGCGATTGACCATTCTCCTCATATTTTAATATCTTATATAGTACACAAGTTTTTAAACATCTTTTTGTCAAATTCAGATACTTTTAATGACAGATCCTCCTTAGTTGCAAGGCAATTGTGTTAACTGTGTAATTCCTAATTTGAATTTTTCGTTGGTTCCTCAATTATAACTCTGTATTACATTAAACTTGAGTTAGAATATTTGTTATAGTTCCACACAAGCAAAGCCAAGGAGATATAACGTAGCAGCCTCAAAAATTGACATATCTGTCGAAAGTAAAGGTGAAGGGTGAAGTAGTCAATTCACTGTGATTTTGGAATAATCAGAAGTTCAGAACATGACAATATGTTTCATAACGTTTGTTTTTCTTAGGAAGTTTATAAATTGATGGGTGTCCTTATCAGCGCACTGCAAACACAACTTCTGTAAGACCACTGAAAACGAAATAATTGAAATTGCAGTTTGCTTGCACATACAAAAAATCATTGCAAGTTTTAAAAAATGGAAATGGTATTAAAGAACTTTATGAAGTGTAAGCAAAATTTGATTTTGGGTCAATCCATGATTCACCTTTTGAAATTAGGGTATTTGATGAGGTGAGAAAGTAAAAAAAGAGAAACATTGGATACCAAAGCGAGTGAGAATTTTGAAGGGAGGTGAATGAGTTGCAGTAATTTGATACATTTTGAAAAATTGGAGGAAGCCAAAGACTTTTCAACCAAAACAGAGGAAAGTTCTCGTCTGGTTCGTTAAGGACATAAGAGAAAAGATTGTGACCTGTGATGATTAGGTTTCCATTTGAAATAAAATACTCAAAATGAAACCAATAGACTCCACGTGGGTCCAATTTTCACACAATATATCTTCATCTTCAACACCCCAACCCAATCATTTTACATTAAAATATGTTTTGTTTTGTTTAACTTGCTTTTTAAGATAGTAATGTTTCAATTATTGATCATCCCAATATTCTTCTCTCCTTAAGAACCTTCTCTCTAAAGCAACACGTATTTCATCTCCACAATACAATTCATTTTATAATGCATATCCCTCATCCATCTGAGATGTTCAATGTTTCTATTCCTTTTTCTTCTTTACTTTTTTCAAGAAAACACATGACAATCACATGACTTGATTCAACATTTATATCAAACTTTTTTAAAGCATGATTTAATCTGAGAATTTACCCTCCAAACATGTAATGTGCAGAGAATAACCGTAAGGCTTTACGACAAAGTGACAAAGGGTTTGGCTGTACCGAAATAAAAGAATAGTGTTCCTGTGGAAATCAATGAGTTGAATTCCGAAACTTACTGGCATACAGATGCAAAGCATATGGATTATTAAAGGGTACATAAAAAAATTAGAATGAAAACGACATGCTATACTTTTATGTTTTGTCCACCAACATGATTGAGTGATTGAAAATAATAATAATAATAATAGCATCACAATGACTTTTGTAGAATATACCGGGAAAGAAGAAGGGAAATTGGTATATAATGTAAGATATATCCATGTTATAGCAATGGGTATATCATTGCTGCATGCACGGTTTGAACTATAAAGATGAACACTTGCAATATTGTATCAGATTTTTCTCAACTGGGTAGCACACAAATCACGGGACTAAAAAACCATGATGGACCATTTATGCTATCTTTCATGTTATATGTCGGATCTGCAACAAGCATGAAATCTACAAATCTAATTGCTCCAAGAATAGGTTCAAATTAATAAAGTGATAAGAATTTAAATGCCTTGTTAGAAGGTGCAGGTAGCAGTGTCTGAGATCCATGTTTCCTTTTGTTGATTCATCTCTCTGTCAACAGCATCTGTTTTCTGATCTGTAGCTGAGCAGTCACATCTGGAATAACACGCGGAGGAGTGTTATCATTTATTGAACAAGCGTACATGTTTAGGCTACCATTAATATCATTAATTTCTCACCTAAACTCTAATTTTAAAATATCATCAATGCTTAAACTATGTATATGCTAATGAAACTGCACAAACCCCCATGTAAAAAAACAAAACTGCCATCATCAAATATACTCCTTGTAGAGCCAAGTTTGACCTTTGTAAGTTTCTATTGAAACGATGAAACACAGTTTATTTTGTTTTGTAGATTACTGTGAATTTGTTGAAAGTTGTAAACACATGCAGTGGAGGAGCGGAGAAAAGAGTTAACATAATATCCAAATTGCATTTTTTAATGTGGTGGTGGCCCCCGGCGGCTGAGGGAAGACATTGTGCTTTTTTGAGGCCTTTCATCATGCACGTGGTCCACGCCTCCCTAATTATGTTATGTTATGCCCTCTCTCACACTCACACACAAACAATTTTTGTTTCTACATACTAACTTAATCATCAAATCCTCCAATCTTTCTCATCTTCATATATCATACTGCATACACACACATACGCCAATCTCTTTTCTCATTTTCTACTAAATATTTCATCATCAAACTTAATCATTAAACAGTACAGAGTTGCCTTTTTCATCATCACAGCTGTATGCAACTATATATACTGCTATATTTTATTCATTTCCTCTTCTCTTTCTCTTACATCACTCACTCCAACTAATATCAATTCAATTCACCCTAAACCCTAAATCATTTTCCTTCACCCATGTATATATATTCTTCTCAAGTGATTCATTTTTCAATGAAAGAAGAAAAATGCAAATGAATTAGGACGACAAAGGGTTCAAAATTGTATCCCAAATTATAATTAATAACAGATTTTATGCCAGAATTAGTTAAAAGCTGGTTGGAAGATGACAACAGCATTTGGTGGTATTGTTGACTAACTGAAAGAAAAGGGTGGAGCTAAACTTGCACACAAGTCATAATGAAGATCCAGAAAAGTATACGAGGTTGATAATTTCCCTGTATGCACTGTATATGTTTGTATAAATGCTTGTATGACATAAATCTGAATGGTTTACTTTTCAAACACCAAGAAAACGATTCAAACACTTTATAATGGATAGATAATGATGTATTACTGGTTACTAATAATATATATAAAACCTAATTCATGAAGATACACAGCTGGCTATGAAGATATTAATAATAAAAATAATGAATGGTATTGTACCTTAGATTGTCCAACCAGGAAAAGCTGGTGCAATGCAATATCAGGCATAGATCTATCTTCTATATTCTATCCCTACTTTTTTACATATATATGTAACAATTTCATACCATGTCTAGTGGCACCTAGCTCCACTTTTCCTTTTATAGGGTTCAATATAAAAAATTAAAATCAAATTTAATTTTCAATTCATTAATCATGTGTCATTTACTTGTAAGTATTTTCTGAGAACATAGAATTGAATCACAACGGTAGAATTGAATCAGAAGCTTGAAAAAAATGAATGGTACTAAGATGATACGTTTTTGAAATAAATAAAAGTAAACAAACATATAAAATTAGTTGAATAGAAGGAGTTAAGCATTGACAGGGAATAAAAAAACAACTCAATCAAAGCCATGACAGAATTAGGTTAAAATCAATTTTCCTTCTTGGGAGACAACAGAGACAAGTAGAATCAGATAACAAAAATTATGTATAGAATGGGTTGAGAAGTGTGAAAATGTCTTTTTTTTTTCTTCTTATTGTTTACAATATCATACCTTTTGACATGTGTGCCAATAAAAACAAACAACAAAATTCAAATCTGACATGAAATTGCAACCTTTGGATATAATACAAGTAAACTGAAGAAATCATAGTTAAAGTTTATAATATATATAAATATTACTGTATACTCCTCCTGATTCTTCTACAACGGCTATTTTTTTTTTTTTTAATTTCTATGGTGTCGGTGAGTTTAGTATTATGTCTTTTCATGTGAGTTTAGTATTGTGTCTTCTTCATGTTCATTACATATATTCTTTGAATTATGCTATTCAACTCCTTCATTACTCAAGTTATCAAACTCAACTTGATCCTATAATATAATATATTAATTATAGAGAATCATCAACAAATATAATTAAACTCAAGTCTCGATTACAAATAATTAAATTAATCAATTGTAAATAATGGTTACTAAATATTTCACTAGCAAAATTTGCCACACCATTAGTTTTTGTTTTTTTTTTGTTTAAAAAATCTTAGTCAAAAAAAAAATTTGAATATTAACTTTCAAAATGCCCGCTTAATTTAATATTTCCTCCGATCTCAAATAAAATAGAAAAAATAATTTATATTAATTACAAGAAATTAGTAAGTAATATTTAATTCTATTAATTTCATTTCAATAAAAGAGTTTATAGAATATCATTTGTTTGAAAATAAGGCTCCAGTTAAATAAATATATTTTAAGATATAATCTGATTAAGTAAGTCATTTGAGATTTGTTCCTCTTCTTATATTTGATTCAAGAGATAACATCCAATATTTTTAATTAATTTGTTTAAGAATAATAAGTAGTAAATGATTTTCATAATTTTAACATGATGTAAATATGTTTCTTTTATCAAACATTTTTTTATTCCGTGAGTTAGGTGAACTTCTGTATATTGGCACTTGATTTTTATGAATATAAAACATATATTTTTATTTTATTAATCAATATTTTAGGAATGCAATTTAATACATTAAAAATGTTAACAGCTGTGTCTCCAGGACATTATTTAATACAATTTTATCAACACACTCTAACTATGTTTTTTAATACAACTTCATTGTAATTTTAATAATTTTTCTTTACTTACTACGAAAAGAACGTCTTTAAATATCTCAAAAATAGAACCTAAAGTCATTTTATAAATACGTTTTTAAATATTTATAACATTCACTGCATAATGATTTTACGAATATCGTTGACGAGCCACAGTGAGAGTGGAGCATTGAATTTCAGGCAACTATATTTATCATCATATGGTTGAAAAAAAAATATACACAAATATATTTTAATATTTTTATAATTATTTTTAGAAAAATCTCCAAATATTAGCCTTCTTGTTTCCGTTCGTTTCATTATTTGGTTGTCGATCTAGTTTTATCTATCTCATAATAATAATACTCAATTTTTCTATAACTTTTAATTTAGTTTATATAAATATTAACGAAAACACGTACATTTCTAGTATTTACATGAATATCCTGTCTATCTAATGACATAAATATATGAATTTTATTTTAATTTTGGATTTCTTTACCAACTTTACAGATAAACAATGGTAAGAGTGTTCAGTCCGCTTTTTTTGTTTGATTTTTGGTTAAAAATATATTTAAATTAAATCCTAAACCTTAAATAAAAAATATATTCAAATTAAATATACAAATGTACGTAGTTTTGAAGGGAAAAAAATACAAACCATATCAAATCAATGTGATTTGGATTTTAGGGTTTTCAATTGATAATTTTATTTTTATTAAATATTTGTTCTCAACTTTTAAATTAAAATATAATAATAAAAATATATCTTGTTATTGGTTTTATATATGAATAGTTATATATTAAAGATATTAAAAATACCTAAGATTATTGTTATGTAAAATAAAGCATTATAAAATGGTATTAAAGTATTTGAAAGATTAGGAGATTTTTTAATGTGTGGTAATTAAAGGATAATTATGTTTGTAATAGGTAATAAGAAAATTCAAATGAGAAACTCATTTTGTAAGTAAATAGATTAGGTCATCATATTGCATTATCTTTTCTTGTTCTGATATCTCATTATCATTATTCAAAATGAAGAAATAATTATGATCAAACTCTTTTGCACTTTTATAATTATGAATTTAAGTATGATTAACATTTATAGTTATATAGATAAATTTTCATTAAAGGCTTAAATTTAAGTTTGATGTGAAATGGTTTTAGAAAACAAAATCATTTGTTCACATATCGGATGTAAGATAAGCTTGAGATCATTTAGTATACTAACTCTTATTTTGCTAGATGTAAAAATAATATGAAATCATTGAACTATTATTTTTAGAGATGTTATATTGTGAAAAGTGTTAAATAATCTATTGTAGTTTCTTTTAATGTGACAATTGAGTTCATAGGTTATTATGAGACATCTAATCATGAAATTTAGTTGCAAAATTTTGTTATATAATAGATGATATAGACATACCACTTAACTATTTACTTTATGATAACAAATAAACAATTATAATTTTCGGTAACAATATAAACATCAAATATTTCTTGTTAAACAAAGTGTTCAAAGTAAGTAATTGTCAATAAGATATTTTATTTATTTTTATTTTAAACAGTAACGCACATTTCAAAATAATAATAATAATAATTTTATTTAAACTAATCACTCGCCATAATTTATTTCAACTTAATTTCTATCTATCTCACTTGATTTCAGTAAAATTTTATCATTTTTTTAAATTTTAAATCATAATTCACATATCATTTTAACATAATTTACATTTTTTATATTTTATTTTAATTTATTTTCTATAATCAAAGCAAAAAAAAAATTCCAATTTTAACAAATAAAATATTGTTTTAATTTATTTAATCCATAACATCATTTACAAATTTTTATAAACATTCATTTCAAATCATTTCATTTCGTATCAAATTCACTCTCTCAAATTCATAATTACAAACAAACAAACAGGATCTAATAAAATTAAACATCTTAACATCACACAAATTTATACTACACATCCATATCATGATATGGATCCAAAATATTTATATTTCATTTCAAAGAATAAAATTTTCTCCTTCTTACTTATAAAAGAATAAATTTTAAAACTAAAACAGAAAATAAATATTTTAAAAGAGCTAAAAAAAAAAGATTTTATTATGTACTGCCTTTCCCTAGACAAATGTTCACAAAAATATCCTTGGAAAGAATAAGGATAAAAGTGTCTCCTAAAGTTCAAAATCATGTGCGGGTCAACAATAATGCGATTGATACATTACATGCTTGTGCTATCCAGTGAATATTACATAAAATTAAAACAAATATTTTTATTAAGAGTTAAAATAAAAGGACACCATATAAGACACTGTACATAATTATTCTCAATTCTGATTTCATCTTTTAAAGACAACTATAATTAAAAAAACACATTTTGCATTTAAACATTGGAAGACAAATGTGCACTTGTTCACCAGTTTTTAAAGACATCTGTGCTGCTGCTTCTCTGTCTCACTTCTTGTTTTTACTTTCTATTTCTTTATATTTACTTTTGCCAATGCCCAAACAAATACAAGTACATGCATTTCTTCAAGAGGTTTTTAAGGCCACCAGAAGAAGACACCAACTCAGAAAACAATGCATTTAAATGGCAAATTGGTAGTGTTATGTTACTTGCATTAGGGAACTTTTATCAACGTTTGGGAACAGAAAAAAGACGAATCTTGGTTATTTTTCCTGTGAATTTATCTAAAAGCAAATCAGGTCAGAGGAGATAAAAGAATCATCCCATTCTTT
>Ga0214545_1002890_pt1 | contig 33006 bp, 15 predicted proteins | sample CNSS4metaG_FD_160064 | JGI IMG/M metagenome (GOLD analysis project Ga0214545, IMG submission 160064) | Root nodule microbial communities from cowpea collected in UCLA plant growth center, Los Angeles, California, USA - CNSS4 | ecosystem: Host-associated > Plants > Roots > Nodule | place: USA...
TATATATATATATATATATATATATATATATATATAAAAGTACTACTTTTCAAACTATGTTGGAAAATAAAATAGTATTTTAAAAATTCACCCACTTATATTGACTCATTAATTGTACTTATTCTAGATTATAAGAAAAATATCAACAACCGTTTTCAAAATAATTTTAATATTTAAACATAATAATCTTTTTCTGAAAATGTATTTTTAATTTTTTTATCTCTGTGAAATATATGCTTTTAATGAAAAAAAACATTACTTTTAGACCTTTTATAAAACAACAATGAAGAGAGATCTTACTCTAATTGAAGTAACGCACTTGTTTAGCATTTAGGTAATGTATAAATATTGTATTTGTTTTATAGAAAAAGAAAATATTTTTTTACGATTTCTTTTTTAATTTCCCCTCATAACTTTCACTTTCTTTCACTTATATAACTAGTATAATTTTATTCTAGTCAAAAAATTGAATAAGCAACGTTAAAATTAACTAATTAATTGAGTATTTTACAATAACTTAGTTTAAATGGTCAAATTAACGTCTGAAATTAAATGTATCTCGTAACATGTCATATATATATATATATATATATATATATATATATATATATATATATATATATATATATTAAGAAGTTAAATAAATCCTCAAATTTTGAAGACTTCAATTAAATTTCTAAAATGATCATTTTGTCCAAAATTTTAAATGATAATGATGATGGTGGTCTGTTTTTGGTTTTATTCTTCAAACAAATAATAATTTGAAGTGAACCCAAAAAAAGTGATAAAAAATTATAGATAGAGACATTGTTAAAAGTCCACAGAACTCCTGAAAATGGAGAATTGTATAACAGAAGACATAGTCTCCCAAAAGTACAAATGTGACAGAAAAGTATAACAGACAATGGGAAAAAGACAATTATTCATCGTTGTGAAAATTCATTTTCAACTATGAAACTTTGGTTTTGAATTAGAAATAGAAAGAATATTCAGAAACTCCACTACAGATGTTAATGAATTAAAATGGGGTTAGAATGGCTTATAAAAGCTATTTAAAAAATATAAATTTGAACTGTAAGTTATATTTTAAAAATATAATTTACAATAGTTATTTATTTTTTTAATCATTTTTTGTTTTCTAAAAATGATATTCTAACCTTATTTATGTATTATTTAAATTTTTTAAGCAATATTTCATCATTTTTTTATCAGATTGTAGTAATTAGAAGTAATTGCATATAGAACATTTTCAACTAATTAAAATTTGGTTCTTATTTTGTTCTCTAATGTAAGTGTTAAGATTTAAAGGTTGAAAGAAAATTGTTATCTCAATTCATACGAATCTTGAAAAATTGATTTGGGTAGTCAAATTAGATGTGTTTAGGTGTGTAGTGTAGGTGGAAATTTCAACTTTCTTTTTCTTCTCCTTTCATTTTAGAGTTGTTATTGCTTGTAAACAAGCAACTACGTACTTAAGTTGAACTAAGATTCTTAAAATGTTTTGAAATAATATTTTTATTTGGAATGAGTTGTAAACTAAATTTAAGATTTGATGTGAATATCACCATTCAGGTCAATTACAATATTTGAATATTGTCCATTTGGAACTTAAAACTCTTTTACGATTTTGTTCTTAAAAAGTCTCGATCGTTAAAGAAGAAAGGTATTAAATTATCTTCTTCTTGATTTTTAATTTTTATAAATAGTTTCATATTCTGATCCGAGTTCATTGAAATATATTGAATGCTTTAAAACTTGAAGCTTATGTCACGATTTTGTTTTTAAAAGACATCTTAGAAATTTCGAAGAACAATATATATTTAAGTTGTTATTGACATCAAATCCTAAACGATGTACAATTATTAGATACTCAAAACTCTAATCATGGTTTGAGGGGAAGAACAATTTATCTTTTGAAATCACTTCTCCTTTCCCAAATAAAAACTATGGAAACTAATGTTCATATTTAAAACTACTTTTTCATTTTATCTTTAAAATCTCATTACAGTATCTTAAATGTATTTATTGACGTTATCTCAATAAATTTGAGGTCAAATTTTTTTTTTTTTAAAAAGTCTTATATTTTCCATAAATTTGATGTATATATTACAAAACAATAAGTTACAAATTACCGATCATAAAAATTAAAACTATAGTTTTAGTTTACAGAATGAAAAAGGCTAAAAATCCTTTTTATTTAATTTTATAAAATATAACTTGACAGGTTAAATATCTTATCAAAATTTTATATATATTAATTTTTACAAAATATAATTAATATAAAAAATATATATAAAATAAAAAAATATCTTTTTTTTTTAAATATATAAAAAAAATATATATATATATATATATATATATATATATATATATATATATATATGTTTTTATTCCTATATAATTTTTTACTATCAATGTAAGTCTGAAAGAAAAACACTGTTTTACGTTTTATTTTATGTAGTTACTATTATTTTGACATTTAATAAATTTTTACACACTTTATATTTACTATTTTATCTTTCAATTTTTTTTTTATAAATACAAAAAAAATTAATTTTTTAAAGACCAAAATGAGTTATAACTGGTGCATCTAATTTAATGTAAAAAAAAAAAAAACATTTTCCATCTTCTTTCTATTAAACATTATTCTCGGAATTTTTCATGTTTTGTGGAGGAACAACCTTAACTTTTTCCTCCGAATGCGCCGCCACACCACGACATGGAAAACACCGCTCGCAGTGACGCGTGGAGCTCACCCATCAACTCATTCGCGTCATTTCGCTCCTTCCAGCACCTCATCACTTCTTCCATCTTAAGGAAATCCCCAAACTACTCTTCCCGAATTCTCACACTGCGTACGTGTCACGACCCCACTGGCTAGCACTTGCATGGCACATGCAAAACATAAACTCTATATATACAAACACACTCATCTCTCCAAATCTTTGCCTCCATCGTCTCCACACAAACCATAACCTTCATTTTATTGGCTGTTTCAGATCCAATTAAAGCAAACTCAATCACCGATTCCATAACCATAACCTCTGTTTCTCGTGTGAGCGATTGTCACCTTTCTTCAAAACCAAAAGCAATGAGCCCTTCACACTTCCATTCAAAGAGAGAAATCACTTCCACCAATAACAAGAACACCACCAATGGATTGCTACCACCACCTTTGAAAATCAGCAAGGAATCTCATTTCATAAAAAAATCGTCACCACAATCCTCATCTTCATCGTCATCATCAATATCATCCTCCCTGGTTAACACTGCAATGCCAGCATCATCGTACAGACCGCAGCAACAACGTCACCCTGTCATCATTTACACACATTCTCCAAAAGTTATCCACACTCAACCTAAGGATTTCATGTCATTGGTGCAAAAACTCACCGGCCTCTCTCGTTCGGATTCAGAGGACGAGGAGGAGGACGATGACAACCCACCGCCGCCGCAACAACAGTTGAAGCAGGAGTCCGGAGGTAGCCTTGCGGCGGTGATGGGAGACAAGGAAAGTGATAGAGAAAGTATGATTATTGTGAGAAACGAGGAAAATGAGGCATCGTCGGTGCTGACCGAAGAAAATAATTGTAGCAGCAGCATGGGAGAAAACCAAGTTAACTCGTGTTTCATGGCAGGGGAGGGACCGATTATAGAACCTCCGATGACCCCTTACGTGACAATGATGGCGCCGAGCTCCACAAAGTTCGTGTGTTCGAGTCCGCCATTGATGAATTACTCAGATTCTTTGTTTTTCTCACATAACTTGAGGACCTCTATTCCATCACCGGCCACGTTGGAAGGGACGAAAGACTTCCGTGACCACTGATTATAGTTTAGCCTTTTTTTTGTTTGGATCAATAAAGGTTCTAGTTTTTCAGGATAGAACTTCGTTTTTTTAAGAATTATAAAATGGTTTTTGTCTTTTGTAGAAAAGTTGTATCTACAGGTGTTTTTACAGTTGTTACTTTAATACCCAGTTTCATAGGTTTGTAATTCAGAATAATAAAGAAAGATATATAGCTTTCTATGTGAATCATGAAGCTGAAAAAGTTCTGTTCTCAAGTATTTAGGTGATAGTTTTATGCGGTTTCGACAAGTTATAAATATTTCAGAATCTCACCAAATAATTTTCTGTGAGGATGATCAAATATAAGAAAATTAGTTTTTTCTTTGTTTAATTTTGAAGTATTAAACATAAAAATTGACAGGCCACAGTTAAACTAAGTTGTCATTTTGTTTTTGGAAAATTGTAAAGATGATTTTGAGGTGAGAATTTTCCCGGAATGTTCTACTATTATGCTATCAACAAATCATTATTAAAATCAAACATAGTTTCAAATACTGGAAAAACATATATCTTAAAAATTATTTACTTTTTACAAATTATTCATGTCTACGAGAATGAATTCTGTCAAAAGCTTTGGATACACACTACACTGTATAGATATCTCCTCCGAATATAGTTTATTCCATGACATCACCAAGATCTTAACTCTAGATTGCTTATTTAATAGACACTATACAAACCAAGATCTTGACCCTAAATTACTTTATCACTAGCCATACGTCAGCTAATATTGTTATTTGAGTTATTTAATTATGCATTTACGTGTGTGTGTGTGTGTTTTTTTATGTATTGACCAATTGGATGTTATGTTAAGAGTTTTACGTAGGAAAGTGTAATTGCATTTTCTAATTAATTAATTTGCTTCCACTGTTGAGTTTACATCTTTAACATCTCTATATACAAGAGAAAAAGCAATATTAAACAAAAACATATACACAGAACACTTAACCATGCATGCATGCATGCATCAATCTATTTTTTCTTCTTTTCCTCTTTATCTCTTTCAATTGTAACAGGAGCTGCAGGTACGCTGCACCACCATTCCTTTAATCTCCTCGTCAATCTCTCAGTGCTAGTTTTCCTCAGAGGCGAATATCTTGTGAATGTCTCCAAGAAGAGTAGCATAACTATGTATTTATAGGGCACGAAAGCCAAAATCAAGCCTGCTGATAGAAGGCAAAAGGCCAACTTCTCTGTGGCCTGATAATCATATAAATGGAACCAGGTATCATTTCATGAAATACTCAAAAGTAACATTTTAACAAGTTTTTCACTCTCAACCAATCAGAGATATGACTTTTAAGACAGTTTTTTATGAAATTAAGGAACTTATCATAGAGGGAAATTATGGTTGGAATGTGTATTATTCAATAAGAATTAAATATTAGCAAGAAGGGAAAGAATGAGACAGCACCTGAGGAAAAATGGACAGCAACAAGCCGCGAAGCTTGAGCAAAATTACGTTGCCATCTTGGATGAGTTGTTCAGCTTGAGAGACAGCATTCTGAACGGCCAAAAGTTGTTCCATTGTATTCATTGGGGGAGGAGCAATTACTTTAACTTCTGGAACTGACCTACCTTGGCTAAACAATCGGGTAATTATCATAAAAACACCTAATAACATAAGCACCACTGATACTGCATAGCCAAGCCAATTCCTGCAATAATCCCATTATCTAAGTTAATGAAACAAGGCAAACCTGTCATCACAACAAGCACCAAAAAGCTGAAAAGGGCTTATTTTGTTTGAATAAAACACTTTCTGATTTCACCATTTCTTGAACAATGTTTTGAAAATATGAAACTAAAAGAAAAAAAAGTGACATTGCGAAATTGTAAATGATAACAGAGAGAAGTAGTTTTTTTTAAAACCAAACAAATTCTGAAGTATTCAGTACTTCTTTGTTTTTCCCTCACAAATTATTTGGTGTTTCTTATATGTTAAATTATCAAAACAATGAAACAGCAAATACAATTTTACATGGGTAAAATTATTCAATCTCTTGTATGTTAAATTGCATCAATCCAGATCAACAACAATTTCAAATTATTCAATCTCTATTACTCTTTCCCCCTCTACATTAAAGGCCTACAATTTTCAACAAACCAAACCTATAACTTCTGAATCTATGAATTTTACCAAGCTACATAAATGCTTATAACAATTTCATAAAAAATATATTTTCTATCTCCTGCCTCTTGACAAAAAACAGATCAACAGAATATTACTTGATTTAAAGAAGTTTTACCTGTAAATGATGTAACTGAAAAACAAACAAAACCCTGAGGACTTCCTCAGATCATCCCAATATGCCAAAGCTTGAAGAGACTTCCAAAGTTCATTTATAGGAAAAAGTAACTCCTGAAAGTAGATGAAATGATAAGTATCAGAATAGGATTACACTTAAGGTAGGTTAACTATTCTAAAGTTGATCATTCTACAATGTATAACAGTTTGACTAAAGGGTTATAAAGAGCATACTAAAATAGTACCTTCATGACAGCTAAATTAGTGTCAATACCATCAACTTTAACACCATCAACTGTAGCTTGTGCAGATATAACCTTTTTATGATTGTTCTTAGATTCTTTAATAGCTATTTCCAATTCAGTCATTTCTCCAACAGATATTTCACCCACAGCAATCTTGCTCTCATTTGAGTTGTTTGAACTTGCTCCAAATACAAATCCTAAGTTAGAAACCATGTCCAAGGCTGAGATAGAACGCATTCCACCACCATCCTTGAAATCATTCTCACGATCTGACTCTCTTCTGTTTGGCATATTTGCAAGGGTTTCTAATATCAAGTCTCCACCTGGAAGCTGATCACATAAATTAAACATGAGAAGTGCATCATTCTGTATAGGAATCGTAGAACTAATATCCTGAATAGCTTGTAAACGCAAAATTCCTAAAACAGCCTTCCAAAGCACTTCATCCCGTGCAACCCCTTTAATTCCATATTTGCTTACGAATCTGTGAACATACAGAATCTCTTGGATGATAGCTAACCAATAATCACGACGTGCATGACCTTTAAGTTCTGGAAACTCTAGTACAACGGGTTCTGATCTACAAGAGAAGTACTTTTGAAAGTTAATAACAAGATAAATTTTCAGCAGTTATAATCGTTAAGTTACTTACAGGGACGATGAACTATAGAAGACTGCCTTGTCAAAAAGTCGAGTACCCCATGGTCCAGTCAACTCAGGTTTAACAACTTGTTTAAGATCTTCTGACAAGTCATATCTTTTTGGTTTATCATATGATACAACACGAAGTGCTTCGAAATGAAGTGCATGATCTGTCAGGATTAACCTTCCTGCATCATGCCACAAAGAGAAAAGTTAAGAATAATAAACAATGCATACTGCTACTTTATCACTAAGTATATATAATAAATTGGAGGGGCATGTGTTTAAGAAACATTGCTGATAAATGTATCTTTTTCCCACACTTACCAGGCCAGGTGGATATTCCTACATGCTCAAGGACTGGCTGTGTTGTGACTGTTCCATCAACCTCGAGAATCTTCTCTTCTCTAGAGGATCTTACAGCAGCCAAGAGAGACGACTCTGAATTGCTCTTCATTTTTCTTATAGCTCTGTTGAAATAAAAATAAAAATTAAATAACTTATGCAAAAAAATAATAATTGTGCATACCACTGATCACATACTAAATAATGCAAGAAAACAACTGACTGTTGCATCAGAGACGACGCAGATAAATACAGAAGCTGGTTCTTTGAAATTAAAAACTATTAAAATAAAAAATTAAACAGAAAATTTTATTAAATCATTTTGGCTTGTGATTAGAAGCAATGAACCTAGACTTCAGTCCACAAGCCTGTGTCAGAATAACCATCACATTTATGTGCATACACTAGCCTAAATTTTGATTACAAACTTAATAAGGTGTTCATGTGCTGATAGGGCAGAAAGGCTTTCTCAAATAATAAGCATGACTGTCTTGAGTCTTTAAACAACACCATCACCTTTTCCCGATGTTAAAGGATGCAATAAAACTGCACTAACCCTTTTCCTGTTGTTAAAGGAACCCAGAAGTGGCTTCTGAGTTTTCAGAGAGAGAAATATAAAGATGGGAAAAAAACTGAGAATTTTCCCTTTCAACAATAGAGCTAAAGCCCAGTTCTCAAATGACGACAAAACAGAATGCCCCCGACTCTATCCTCTCCTTCTATTTATGCATTTAACCTAGTTCCCTGCCTCTACAACTTTAACCAACAACTATTTCTAACTACCAACTACTCTAACCTATCATCTCCCGACTGTTGTTGGCACAAACATTAAATCTAAGGGTCCATAAATTTCTCCAAAACTACTTCTGAAAAATTGTACTTAATTTTAAGTAAAACTAAACAGTTTTAATGATTTTTTTTTTCAATGCTATCTATGCTATTAAAGTTCATACGAACCAAGAAATGAGAATAGGAAAGAAATGTCAGATTTTATTAAATAGGATGAAAAAACCAAGAAATGGAAGGAGTAATTGCAAAGCAAAGATGCCTTACTAAAAAAAAATGCCCATACACCAAAAGCAGGAAAACTGGCTTAGTATAAATGAATCTTGGAAGTCAAAGGAATACCAGACAAAAGAAAAAGATACATTATATTTTTAACTTTCAAGGTATAATTTCAAACCTTTCTAAGCCACTGAGGTACTTGTCATAGATGGGGAACTGAAGGCGACCATCAGTTGATGAACTCAGCGCCTCAAAAAGATTTTCACTAATGATGACATCGGCAATGATAGGAATTGAAGGGGCTATTCGACAGAAAGCTTCTAAGCCAACAGATACCTCCTCGTCAACTTTCTAGAATGTTTGACACCCGTCAATATTCAGAAAGACCAAATTACTAAAGATAGCACAAACTAGCCTATAGTATGCATATAAGACACAGATATAGATCAATAAGAGGACATAAACTTAATAATTATATCTATTTGTATGCATATAACAATTGAAACTCACAAACTATCAAGTTCAGAGAATACCAAAGAAGATATTTTGAGTATAATTTCTGTTCATCCACAGAAATGAACAAGACATAACCAACAAAGAGAGAAATATATTATTAATTTAAGAATATTCTAGTTATTCATTTCTTTGATCCATATTCCGCATTTTATTGTATAAGGCCCACCAGTATTAACAGCAAAAAGGGCATTACACAAGTTTCCTGATAAAATCAATCTCAATATATTGTACTCTGAAAAACATACATTGGTTAAAGGTGGACTGTCAGCAGCAGGGACTTCCCAAGCCAGCATCATGTCGAATGTCAAACGCCTGAATGTTTTATCAAAGAGATGACCAGTCATTTGTGTAGTCAGGAAAAGTGCCTTGAAACAGCAATATTCCAATAAATTCCTCGCATATCGTGATGGATGCTTTACAGAATCAGAAGCCTCCTGATTGAAGCTCTCCTGAAGATCAATTGAAGAGGTCTTAAGGATTCTGCATTACAGTTGAATTTCCAATCAATTTGTGTCAAACAAAATACAGGGGAAGGTCCAATGCTACCTAATACTCATATAAAATCCAACATAACTGAATTTTGAAAAGTGATTATGAAGCAATAATTCCCGAGTAAACAAGCTAATTTGTACAGAACCACACTTACTTTGAGCATCTACGAACAACTAGGTTTGCAACAGGAGAGAGCTCTCGTATAAAATTCCTCCCAGCAGAAGGAGAATTTTCCATCTCTTCCAATTCTTCATCAAAGTAACTTTTCTTGCCGAGCAACCATTTAAATGACCCTTCTTTTACCAAACCCTCAAACATATTTCTGGTTTTGCTGCCTACAGCCATCTGTTTTCACCTCACGATCTTATCGGGACTGGAAAACAAGATATCCCATATCAATCGATCATAAAGTTATTGTCTTTACTGAAACATAGAGGTTCCCAAAAAAAAAAGTCCCACCAAATTGAATCCTCAACACTATGAAACCAAACTACCAAGTACCAACCCAAAAACGCTCAACCTATCCAACCCCATCTGCATGACTTAAAGATATTTCCGTTGGAACAAAGTGGTCACACTTTCACACTACAAACAATTCTTACAACGGAGAACAAAATTCTAATAAACACTACAAACGAACTGGACTACTTCCCTTAAAAAACTTAATTCCTCTCATCTCATCATTTCGAGAAGTCGAATTAGAAAGTTGCCATAGAATTGAACTTCATAAGCTAATCTGTGAAACATAACATTTCAAAGGTGCTATAAACTCTAAGATCAAGGTATCACTAACTAACATAATCAGATATGCAAATAGAGAATAAATAAAACACGAGGGCTGCATCACAAACATAGTGCTTAACTATTTCAATCTTGTGAGAAACCAAACACGCACAATTTCCATTTCACTTGAACAATCTCCTCTATTATCATCGCGCTCTAAATTCATACACTAAATTCATACAAACAAAAGAATTAGACAGACATTCAATCAGACCGACATTGAATCAGAGGCGACCCCAACAAGCTGCACCGAACAAAAACCAAGTGACCTACCTCTAACCGCATAAAAATCTCAACTTTGGCAGATGGGCTAGCTTGAAATCGTGAGATTTATTACGATCTCAGATAGCTAAGGGATTGAGAACCACCCCATTGCCACAAAACAATCATCGAAAAAGTGGATAACTTGGATCATTAGAAAGAAAAGAATCTTAAGTTGGATTGATTGAGACTGATGAAAGAAACAATGTTCAGTGATGGATAAGCAGAGAGAGAGAAAGAGAAAGGTTTTATCTCTCTGGAAGGGGAAGGATTGAAGCCCGTACCCTGTGTTGGGACATAATCAAGAGCTGCCAGATACAGGAAAAGAAAAAATTAGATATTCCATTTAAATTTATGATAATTTAGATATTAACATTTTAATTTAATATATATACTAAAAAAACAGTTACCTCTTCGTTTCTCTTCGTTTCGATATCGTAGATAGGAGACTATTTTGTTTTGAAAATAACTTAAAAAGAAGATGATATTGTTGCTTTTTAAACAGACAATAATTTTATGAAACTAAATATTAAAGTGTTTGTTAATAGTTGTTATTGTAATTAGATTAAATCTAATTCTGTAATTTTGTTCGAAGATAATGTACTTCATCAGATATGATCATTCAACAACGTTTTTTTTTTTTTTTACTCTTCATAAATATGGCTTCAATTGTGAACACAAATTATGTGTACTTCAGAATATAAACGATATAATTTCTGCAATATGTTGAATATAAAACAGTATAATAATAACTTTATAAAAAACTTTTATGTTCAATTGAACCATTCATGTAGCATTCTCATTCTAATGCCTTGGTAACTCTAATTATATTTATCTAAGTTTAACATTTTATATATTCATTCAAACTTCATTAAATATTTAAAATTAGTAAATTAATAATAAAATATTAATCTAAACTTTTTCTTACACATTTATAATTTATAATCAATAATAAAAATAAAAAAACTAGTTTCATATAATTAGAACTTGTTATGTATGTATTTTATTTTATTAATATTTTCACTAATTAATTTAAAAATCATACTATATAATTTGAGGTTAAATGGTAATAACTCTTTTTACATAATTATGATTGAGCTTTATTATTCTGTTTTAGAGTTTAGTTTTTCTATTTTCAAACTAATATGTTGTAAATAGAGTAGTCATAGTTATAAAAAAGTAATTAATGTCAATAGTTATAAAAATGTATCCTTAAAATGTGATGTAAATATTAAGTTATAAGATTGATTAAGATATTTAAACTCTAATGAATATTATAAGCCTTAAGCTATTTATATTATTCAAATAATATAACTTTATTTAATATATTTTAAAAATTATTCAACAATATATATTAATCAAATAATTGAATAATGTGATATTTTTTATCTTTATATTATTGTTATAACAGTGAAACACACTTTTTATACTTTCCATGAGTAACTAATACTGTAACCGTAATTATTATGCTTTATTTTCATATTAAAAATGCACTCCACTATCTTTTCCATCATTTAAATATTTTATATACATGATATAGCACAATTGTTTTAGGTATTAAATTTACAACGAGACTAAAAGTTATAAATCACCGATTTTTAGATTTTCTTAAAGATATAATAAAAGGAGTAACAAGAAAAAGGTACTTAGAAAAATAAAATAAGATAAGAAAAGAAAGTGGATATCTCTCGAATAAACAAATAATCCATACAAGATAAATAACGAGAAAAAGAAAATGTGAAAATGACAAAAGAAAAAAGATTGATAACTTATAACACTTTAAGAGATTGAAGAAGAATTAAAGAGATGGAAAAAGAAGATGAGAATAGAACAACACGTGGATATGAAGTAGTTAAATAATTAGGTTTTATAGTTCTCTACCACCTCACATGAATCAGTTAGGTATACCTTTATCTCATCAAGTTCTAAAGTTAGGTAATGAAAAAAATGGAGTTTTGGATAATTTTAAAGAATAATTTGGTGTTGGAAACTTTTTATTTCTAAGTATAAAAGTATCACCAATTTTGTTTCTCAAATTTCTAAGTACATTATAATTATACCAACTTAACCAAAAAAGAAAAATTGATAAAGAAAAACCTTATTCTTCCCCATTATTTATTGTCAATAAATGTACCTTCACCTTGTTATATGACATTTTCTTTTCAAAAAACGATGTTTGATTTTTAAGAAAATTACGAATGAGAATAACATTGAAATCAGATATAATTACTGTAAGTGGTAAAATTTGTCTTTAAATATTCAATAAAGTTATATACTTAGGACTTAAATACCATACCATTAATTAAATAGTTAATAATATTTAATAAAGTACCCTCTTTTTTTGCAAACAAAAACTTAAATATTTGGTCAACAAAAAAGGAAATACCAAGAGCATTAATAATAGGCTTTTACTTTCTGCAACCCCACATTTCTTTTACTATTTTATCTTCCTAAAATTGACTTCTGATTATGGAGGTGCAGGAAACAATAACCTTAATAATTTTAATTTTGGGAGGAATTGAGTGGGTTCTGAAAGGAACAGATCATATGGGCTTTAATTGGTATATTGGGCTTTAACCAACTTTAGTTCATGGGAGCTTCTTCCTGCACCCCCAAACCTTCTCATGTACCCCCAATAATTATCCTTTTGACCCTAATCAAAAGTATGAAACGGATTTCGAGATCCGTTTCATAAATTTTCACGTTTTTTTATAAAATGGATTTCAGAATCCGTTTCAGAAAAGTATGAAACAGATTCTGAAATCCGTTTCACAAAAAAAAAATTAAAATTTGTGAAACAGATTTCGGAATCCGCTTCAGAAATGTATGAAACGGATTCTGAAATCCGTTTCACAAAAAAAAAAAAAAATTTGTGAAACGGATTTCAGAATCCGTTTCAGAAATGTATGAAACGAATTCCAAAATCTGTTTTACAAAAAAAAAATTGTGAAACGGATTTCGGAATCCATTTCAAAAAAGTATGAAACGGATTTCAAATTCCATTTCAGAAAAGTATGAAATCCGTTTCTAGAAAAAAAATTAAAATTTGTGAAATGGATTTTGGAATCCGTTTCATACTTTTCTGAAACGGATTTTGAAATCCGTTTCACAAAAAAAAATTAAAATTTGTGAAACGGATATCGAAATCTGTTTCAGAAAAATATGAAACGGATTCCGAAATCCATTTCTAAAAAAAATTAAAATAAAAAATGTGGTTGTCGTTGATGTCGTTGAGGGAGGGGTCGAAGGTAGTGTGGGGGAGGCCCATGGAGAGGGTGGGGAAGTGGGTGGAGGAGACAATGAGGAAGGCGAGGCCTTTGCCGGATGGGCAGGAGGGAGAGGAGAGGATGGAAAAGGAGAAGCGGGAGGAGAAGGAGGCGGTGAATTGGGTTTTTCTTCCTGCACTATAATAATATATTTTTTCATCTTATAATATAAAAAAATATGTTCAACATATATCTGTCTTTATATTTGACAATTAATTCAAAATCGTATTTTAAAATACATAATGTAGAACATTTCTGGATTATAATTCAACACTATTCAAAATAATCATATTTTTTTATTACGTAATTCGTAACTATATAGATGACTATGTAATATTAAGTGACTTGTTCAATTGAAATATATTTAAAATATAGGTTTAATTAGTCAGATAATACTTAGTTTTATTCGAATGTGTTGATATTCATTTTTAAAAGGGTGTCAATTAAGTCTCAATTTTTGAAAAAATTAGTTAATTAGGTCTCTTTCACAGCAAAATTATTAACATTGATAACTATATTGATATTTAAAATGACTTATTGATATTTATATTAAAATTTAGTGGTAAAAGTCATAAATAAAGTTAACCATGTTAATAATTTTTTGCTAAAAGAGATTTAATTGAAACACTTTTTTAAAAGTTGAAACTCGATTGACACATTTTTAGAAGATACCAAATTGATATGTATAAACGAAAATGGATATCATCGAACTAATTAAACCTAAAATATATTATAATAATGATAAATTAGTCTTCTTTTTATAATAAAGAAGAAAATATAAATGGAGGATGTAATAGTTCAGTATGGACTTTCTCGTTATGGGCCTTTTTGCTATGGTGTTAAAATTGTTGAAAATTTCGTTCCCCAAAAACTTTGTATGAAAACATGTTTCTTATGTATTTCCACAAATTTCTCCCTGCATCTCTTATAAATTAATAATTTCGTTTTTCTCCTTTTTTTAATTGTATAACTAAAAGTAATTTACAAAAGTAAAAAATGACTTTTAAATTGTGCAATTCAAAAGTCAAAAATGATTTTTAAATTATACAATTCATGTAAAATTGTAGAGTCATGATTCTGTAATTATGTAATTCGAAAACTAAATAACTTTAAAATTATGTAATTCGAAAACTTTTTTTTAACTATCTTCAAAAGTCAGTCTTGATTTTCAGTAATCCAAAACTCAAAATGACTCCTTAATTTTATAATCTAAAAAAAGAAGGCAAAAACAGATTTTTTTTTTTAGCAAGAGGAAATTTATGGAGGTGGAGGAAGAAGCTACCAACATCAAATCATAATCTTTGAGACCACTTCCTTTCAACACAAAACTTTCGTACAAGTACCATTAACAAGATTTCAACTTCTGACTTCTAAAAGCATTATTCAGTTACTATTGCAACCAATCTCTTCTTGTAGTATATAGAATTATGAATAACAGAGAAAGGTGTATTGAGTTATGAACAACAAAAAATGTTGAAAGGATAAACAGAATGGTGATGTTAAAGCCAAGAAAAAAATAGTAAACAATAACCAGTAATTGATGAGTTGGTAACAGGAATTGAAGAATTGTGTTCTAACTTATTGTTTTGGCTATATATGTGACTAGGAATAATGTATTATGTGAATAGCAGATAGAGAAAGTGTAGGTGCAAAAAGCTGTGGAAATGGGGGCTGATGTGAAGTGAATAATTAGCAGGAACTGAATGGCAGATTAGAAATTCAGAATCTCTGAGCAGTGTTGTGAAGAGACAGAAGTCTTGATTTTGGTCCAAACCCTATCTTGCCAAGTCAACACCACTTGACTTTAACAGAGGGAGATGAAGATGTTGGTTTTAAGAAGATAACAACAAAGTTGTGGTGAAAGTGTTTGTTGCAATTGTAGAGTCATGAACTTTGTTTTCAATGTTTAAATCAAGACCATACAAACAGATACTGATGCTTTTGCTTCCATTTTGCCAAAATTGGTGGGGTTATGGTATACCTCACCACCTAGCAACTTCCACTTTCATTTCAGAGCCTTGCTAGTGACTTCTGAGCCCACTGTACTTCTGCTTGGATCCTTGAACTTGCCCAACTTTTTTTGGTAGAATACTACTTTATTCTCTATAAAAGAAACAATTTTGTTTGAGCCAGATAAAGTAAAATCAGTGTAAACAGTGACATAAGCAAAACTTGTGATCACTGTAAGCCTAACTCAACTATTGTTGGAAGTCTCACATCGACTAGAGATAAGACAATCTCATATATATAAGTGAGGTGCAAACCTCATCTTACAAGCCAGTTTTGTGGAATTGAGTTAGACTTAAAACTCACTTCTAACATGGTATCAAAGTCATTGTTTAAACAAAAACTAAAGCCTATCCTAGCGAACTTTTTGGACATTTTGTTCCATCCGCTATCTCAGACCGCTATTGGACCATCCATTTCTAGTCTCACGCACGAGATGAATATACCTTTACGTGAAGGGTGTGTTGAAAGTCCCACATCGACTAGAAATAAGACAATCTCATAATATATGAGGTTTACACCATCTATGTACCATGAACTAACTTTATTTTTCTAGTTGATGTAGGACTTCTAACACACTGTTGATTAATTAAAAGAATTATATAGCAGATGGTGTATTCAACTTGTGATCATTGTTTTAAGTTTGCAAATGAGTTTATATTTAACTTAATCCTACAAAACTAATCTGTAAGGTGAGATTTGCACCATCTCTATACCGTGAATTTACCTTATTTCTCTAGTTGATTTGATTAAGTGAAAAGAATTATATAACAGATGATGTATTCAACTTGTGATCATTGTGATAAGTTAACAAATAAGTTTAAGTTTAACTCAATTCTACAAAACCGACTTGTAAGATGAAGTTTGCATTACCTGTATATTATGAATTGGTTTTATCTGTAGTCGATATGAGACTTCTAACACAGTGTTAATGGTTGATTCTTGAAGCATGCATAGAGTGATGAGGAAGTTAATTTGATGATTAATTAGTGTTCTCCCCCCAACTACTACCTCCAAACATGTGTCCCCAGATCTGAATCCATATAGGGAATATATGAAATAGATATATCTTTGAAGCATGAAGTTAGCTTTAAGACCCTTTAAGTCCATATTCCTCCTCCTTATTCATGCATGGTAGCTCTAAGAGACAAGGAAACAGCATGGTCAAAAGTGGGTCAAATAAGGAGATTGAGTTGGAGTGAAGAAGCAAAAGTGGGTTTAAAAGGTTCACAAGCTCTTATCATTTTGCTGAAGTTGGAGAACCCACATTGCCCATCCTCTTTTCAGCATGCTATGGCCCATTCAAGCTGTCCTCTTCTTCTACCAATTCCATGGATGCAATGCATCTAACCCCTCCTTCACCTTTCATTAAACAATAACAACAAATGTGCTACAACCTCATTAATGCTTTCTCTCCTCAATCATTCACTTAATGAATTGGCAACATCCACAAGATTTCATCAATTCATTGCTTCAAGTGGGTTCCATGCACACTGTTCCTCTTGGATTTGCCTGCTGCTTTCTCATCTTACTACATTTCTTGCACTTCCACTCCCCAAATGGATAAGCAATTTCCTTGTTTTACCGACAAACCAGATTTTTAAACTGCTTCTTGACAAAGCATCACCTCTGCCTCAATTCACACCACTGTTGTTATGTGAGCATAAAACATCAACTGAAAATTACTGCTCTCTTTTTTTCCCCTCACACTCCCCCCTCTTAATTTACATGCTCCATTCCAGAGAGACCAAAAGAGTTATGGAAGGAAATTCTTAGACAAATCACATAACACATACCACTAATGTTCCTTTCTTTTAAATAAGATTTATGTTTAATTGGTCATTTGGTCACTGTTTTCGTTTAAAAATGTTAAATTGGTCCTTTACTTTTTTTTTTCTCAATTTAATATGGATTTGTGAAAATCGATGCAATTTAGTTCTGATTTGTAAAAATTTGATGCAATTTGGTCATTTGGGTTAATTTTCTTTAAACGGATCATGAATTTTTCAATTTTTCATCAAAATTAAAACTGTTAAGAAGGATGATTTGTTTTATTGGTATAATTAACATAATCATAGTGTCAATGTCGATAAAAAAACATTGATCCATCTCAAAAGATTTAACAGAAAAGACCAAATTAGATCAATTTTTTACAAATCAAAACCAAATTGCATCAATCTTCAGAAATCGTGACCAAATTGAAACTAAGAAAATTTGGAAGATCAACTTGATATTTTCTGACGAAAACAGGGACAAATGACTAATTAAACCTAAGATTTAAGTTTAAGTCTTACAAATGAAACAAAAAAGAAAAGAAAAGAAAAACAATATAAAAAATGATCAACCAGATTTATGAACTGGTATGATGGAGTTAAATACTGCTGCATAATTTATGTAATGAACTTGTGAGATAATATAATATTATGATTGTGATAAGGGTTGACCACTAAGTTTGATGGTTCTAATTTCATTAACAACACCTTTATTGAGGTTCATCTTATTATAAAAAGGCTAAGTAGGGATGAGTCGACATAGCCAAGTGAAATAGCGACACCTCCTGAGAGAATTGGAAAGAAACACACTGTTGAATTTGCAACAAAAAAGAAACACTTGTTAATATTATTGTTGTTGCCGTAGGTCCTACGAGACATGGACCTCCTAGTTGATTCATTGTCACAACAATTCAATCTGGGTCCATGTGTGGAACTTGGTAGAACAAATGGAATCACGTGAATAGTTTTTCACAGTAGTTTTCGCAGGTAAAATATTTCCCAAGAATTTCAGCAAGATATGTGCCATTTATTTATGTACGATTAATATTCTCAACCACCAAAAAGAGACATATACGAATAACTTCAACTTAGAATCTCAACCAACTAATACACATCTTTGGCAATTCACACCAAACTGATACTGAAATTTTTAAGTCTTGGTTTGTTACATTTGAGGTTACCAAACTAATTACTTTTGCTACCATGATGATAAAATTTATTTCTTAAAGGAAATGGAGAAAGGGAATTCATAATAACATGATCCGAGAACAATTATATTCTCAAAATCATGAAAAGATATGCGCCTTTTCTACTCAGAACATGGAAGAATCCTTGTACTGTCATGAACTTTTAAACTTTGAGATGTAAATGTATCTAGCGAGATTATTGATCATGCATGAATGAATAACTATACTGTGTTATTCTTGCTGAATAATGATGCCCTTTTGTTACACAACACTTACTAAACATATCAAACAAAAAAAGTTTAGGTTCAAGATTTTGCATGCACAAGGGCTATTAATTCAAATTATTGTTGGATTAATTAATAACTAGCCTAGAATGCACATGCTTCGGTCGAAGGCAGAAATATATATATATTTTTTTCCTTTTAGATTGTTGTTATTTGAGTTATGTATGATTATTGGTGTCTGTGTATTTGGCCATATATTGTCAAATCTGCAAGTACTGCAACCCACCACACCATTCCACAGATAAAAAAATATATATATGAAATGTGAGTTTTTTTTCTTCTTTTTATTAACTTCCATTTGATTTCTACACATGTCTGAAGGATTGTACAAGCAAGAATGTCCACAGAGTGGAAACAAATTGATCTTTGTAGAAAGTAAAAGTAAAATAGCAGATGAAGTGTGATCTCATGTCTTGTATGGCTGCTGAGTTAAAACATTAAAACTTCCAAAACTGAAGTCAAAGTGGCCAACTTGGTTGAAAGCAAGAAACTCCTCCATACCCTTCTCTCTTATACCTCCCTAACTCTTTTGCCTCTGATGCTCTTGCTCTCTGCCACAGATTCAAAAAATCAACATCAATATTATATAATATACTTTGAATTTCATCATTCACTCACACACACAACTACTCATCATACCCTTTTCCACTATCTAACAAATTCATGTTTAGATTCATTCTTATCCATCAAAAACAGTTTCCACATACATGAACTGAGAGCTTTTCATGCTTATTATATCAAATACCACAGAAAACATTATTTTACATTAAATAAGACCTTGAAAACTTCAGAAGTAGGTACCTGCATTGTTTCTAAAGCATCTGTCTCGGAATTGAAGTCATAAAAGGTACTTGCTGCAGTGAGTTTCAGAGAAAGGAACTGCAGAAAAGCCAAACGTGGATTGTTATTAATATCAGTAAGGCTATGTTGAAACATAGAATTGTCTTTTCTAACAACAAATGATTTTTTTTTTGTTTAATTTTGATGACTTACCTCTACTTGATGCTGCAAGGACTGCACATAGTTTATGATTTCATCCAACATTACTGCCATGCCCATGGTCTGCAAACATTAATTTAAAAGTTGAAATATGAGAGCTTGGTTCATGAAGTTACACAAAAATCTGAGCTTTTGAAGGAAACATATGTCTCTACCTTGTAACATCCTGGAACAATGTTCTGTAAGCACCTTAATTTCTCATTGATTTTCCCTCTTCTAACCTGAACAACAAATATGCATCAGTCCACGTTCATCACAATCAAACAGACAAGAAAAATAGCCAAAGTGAGATTGAATTGAATATATTCATCTGTTTGATTGTTTCATTTTTTTCTAACTTTTAACAATTCGAAGAAAGTATACACACCCTTTCTGCTAAACTGTGGCTATCAGTAGCTTGACCTCTTCTGGCTCTTACATGAACCACTTCCTTTGCTTTCTCCTCTTCTGTCACATTGCTTTTTGCTCTCTTTCCTTTTCCAGAACCCTGAAATTATTCACCAAAAGACTCATTCTTGCTCTTGCATATACATTTTCAAACAAATATGCATGGGGAAGAGAAGTGAAAAAAGAGAAAAACAGAAGAAAAATTTACTTGTTTTATCTTGCTTCCACTCTCAGAAACTGCAGGAGTTGAGTTAGCTGAACTAGTCTCTGGAAGATCCAGTGATTTCCTCTTTTTACCTTCATGGATCTCATTTTCTGCTTGGAAAATGGGGAGAGAAACAGGAAGTGCATTGTGGTTGACATGATGAACAAGGGCAGGGAAATTTTCGTCCAAGTTTCCCGGAAACTCAGGTTCTTGAGGGCCCAAGAAGGTGTCACAGGAAAATGGCATCAAGTTGTGCATAGTCAAGTTTGAGTTGTCTATGACATGTTGGTTGATCCCAATGAATTGGTTTATGAGTTCCATGCTTGGATCAATGTCTAAGAATGGAAAAGAGGAGGGTCTAATGCTTTGAAGTTGCAAGTTTTCTGTGAATTCAGCCATGTGATTATTATAAATCACAGAATGAGAGAGCGAGTGTGAGTGTTTATGAGGTGTTTAAGTGGTATTTGGATAATGTGGGTTACACTTGTTGTATTTATACTGTGGAATTGTGGCTACATTGGTGAATAGAAGCTATTCTTAGGTGGCCACGTGGCACCTCAAGCTTCTGTAGTTTTTGTTCCCTTAGTTGGCCCCTTGCACAGGGAAAAATGTCCAATATCAATAAGGACCCATGTTTTGTGAGAAAAGCACGCCTAGTTTTGGAGCTTTTAGACTTTTTAATTTCAATTTTTAGCTCTAGTGGGAATTAGAAAAGTGCACTTGTTTAGTGGGGAAGCATGGCCTTGGTGCAAAATCTTCCAAAATATATCACCTTTCTTCTTCCTTATTCTATGTCACCACCATAACTTCCATTTTCCTTTTTCTTCTTCCTCATCTTTTCTCATATTCACACTTTATTATAACATATTACAAACTCTCTTCAACCATTTCCTCTACTCTATCGATATTCATTCACTGCTTTCTTGGTTTTAACATTTAATTTTGTTCAAGTCAAATGGCAGATCTCTCTTTCAAATGTTTAACAAAGTAGTGTACTCAACATTCAAACTTACGATCATTAAGAAGAGTTTGGTGCATTTAATGATTTTTTTTGAATGATTTTTTTGTTGAAAATTCAAGTATGAATCTAAATCTCACCTTAAGTAAAAATGAGAAAATTATTGAATAAAAATGAGAAAGTTAAGCCTCATATGAAGATAAAGATTCATGAACTCATCGACTCAAGGTTTTGGAATTAGAAGTGATATCAATTCTTTATGCGTGAGTGTTTGATCATATCTTATTAGTGTTATATCTCCGTATTAGCCTTCTTTACTCAACAATTTTTTATGTTAAAAGTTCAACGTAAATAATATTAAATTTATAATATATAAATAAATAAAAATTTTATTTTATAAATTAATTTTATTCATGAATTTAAATCTTTAGTTTTAATAATGTATTATTACTTTTTTAAAAAAATATATGTAATGAGAATAAATAAACGAATAATTATATTTGTTATCTAGTTGGTTGGACAAAAGTTATATAAATAAAGAAAAAAATTATACAAATGTGATTATTTCACTATACAGTACTGTCCCATTCCAAGAAAAATTGTACCAATCAAATCGATTGTACCTACGTCACTATTCACTACCTAGTATTTGTATGCGTACGAGAATTTCTTCCATCAAACTATTAATATAATTTGCTTATGATATTTTTTTCAAAATAACTACGTAATAATTTTTTTTAATAATAAAGCATTATATTGAGATGATAATAATAAAGTATAAATAAAATAATAATATATTTAGCTGAATAATAATTATATAAAATAGTAAATATGTCAAAACATCATTGATGTAAATGAAGATTAATAGACGTAAGAGGTGTTTGCCTCAGATAATACGAGGAATAAATCCAAATCAAAGAAGTTGAGTTGCGTTTTCAATTGAGTAAAATTTAATAAAATCTTCTGATTGCTGAGTTGCCAGTTCTATATATTAAACCTGAGATCTAACTTAACTTAACTAAACTTATTAAATAATATCAACATTAATAATAATATCAGTATAATTATGAATAATTATTTCATTATTATAATTGTATTAACTAAACGTATTTTTTAAAATATTTAATTATTTAAATATTACCAATTCAATTAAATTCAGCTTGATTAAATATGAGTTAATTAAGATGAATTGAGTCATGTAAAATCTTATCCCATTAATACCACTTATATACTTTTTTATACTCTATTATCTTTCTCTATACAGGTGCTTTATAAAATAAAATAAAAAATATAACTCACATTCTAAAATAATGTCGAAGTCGATCTCAAATTCATTAAATGGTACATGTCATATTATTATAGTTATAAAAATAAAATAGAATATTAATAGAATTTGAAAGAAAATGAATATTATTTCACTTTATTTTATGTGATTAACCATAACTATATTCATATTGTAACAATTTTATTGAATTCAACATCACCACACTAGATTACTTTTTTGGATTTTATTATTAGCTTCCTAATTTATTTCCAAAGAGTAAAATCAAAAGTTAATTTTACATATATAGTTAGAGTATAAATTAGATAAAATTAACAAAAGAAGGAAAAAAAAGATTGTCACTTAGTTTTGCACCCCATTAAAAGCATTAAAACTTTTCAAATGGTGTATGTTGTGATGCATACTGTGCACAGAAACTGTCATTGTTAGAGTGCGATCTTTTCTGCAACTTGTTCTTCTGCTTTGTCCATACTTGAGGCCACATAAGCATGGTGCTTTATATTCAGTACCATGAACCTTTGCTCCACCCCATTAAAAGTGTTCTTGTTACGTAATGGACCAGAGGGTATACACCCATTAACTCACCAACATCAATGTGTGAGAAAAGGACCAAACAATAGCTTTCTTAGTGAGCAAGTCACATTAACACACTGTGTTTGGTCAATATATCAACCAACCTAACCAAGACCCTAAAACATCAACTTCAAAATCAAAAACATGGCAAAATTTCTTAGTACCATGCAAACTGATACCACGCCTCCTAAACAAACATAGGTTCACAAAACTAACTGGTTTAACAAAAAGTTACAGAATGGTGCTGTTACATAAACATAAACAATCATCGTACATATAAAATATTGTTTGTTTTGAAACATGAATTCCATCACAATTTTACCTTAAAACATAAGATAAAAAGAGGAAGATTGTTTATTTATCTGAACATGGTTACAAGGAGGCTGCATAATCAATCATTTTTTTGTTCCAGACAAAAACTGTTCATATATAAACTTAACCTTAAATCTTGTGAATAGGTTAAAAAAATATGTAAACCATGTTTATGAATTTGGAAGAGTCTGTCCAAGTTGTGTTAAAGCTTTCAATTTCTACTGTTTGGCCACAGAATTTGTTGTCCTATGTTTGCTCACACTGCCTCTGATTTGAACTGATATTTGAGAAATGAATGAACCAAACTTTGAAACAGGTTTCTGACATGTGGGGTGTGTGTTTGGCCTGTGGCAGTTCATTTAATTCTCATTAAGGGTTACATTCCTTGGTCTCACTCACACTCTAAAGGAACCATATGGGCATTGAAAACTTTGAGTTGCCCCTGTATATAAATATATGTACACACACCCAATTGTAGCCTTGCCAAAAATGGACATCATTTTCATCATTTGCTTGTAGCCATTGACGGCTCACACAGAAAGACACAATAGAGTTACTTAGCTTTGGAAACAAACCTTTCCTACAGTAGAAACCCTTCATCATTCATCATCACCCTTTTGCAAACCTACAAGGTTAGAGTTTTGAAAACTGAATGCAAAGATCTTAGGACTATAAAGGATTTGGTTGTGATGTCACAGTCCCCTATGGGAGAATATCTTCCATATTCTAAACGTGCAATGGTGAACTTGCCCATGCATTTTCCTTTAAGTCTTAGTATGAATGCAAGGTGTGCATCAAAACTAGTTGCTTTGGAAGAGAATGCCATATCAAGATTGCCTAGTCTATTGCTACAGTAGGTGGTGTAGGCCGGATTTACCTAACATAACTGTAATTGTCTTGACTTTTGACGTTTGGGAGCTGAAAATATGTACTATGTTGCACTTCTTTTCAAATACCTCTCTTTATCTTGTCTTCAATTTTTTAAGGTAACATTTTCTCATGACCACTAATATTTTCTTAAAAAATGTCAGATATGCATGTCAGTTTAGATGCTGAGAAAATGTGAGAGAAAGATAAGAATTTCCTATTTTGAGAAATTAATTTGGTGAAAGAATTACTTGCACTTAATGGATTGTACTACTCAGCAAGTTATCTTAATTAGCTGTGTTTTTCAAAATTACAAGTTAAATACCTTTTATATATTTCTCTCATTTCAAACTTCTTTTCGTCACAAAAGATGAAAGTTATCAGTATCTTATTTGGTTTCGGTATCAGTTAAATACTGAAAAAATGTAACAGAAAGATAGTGATGATTATGCAGATAAGTTTGAGAAGTTAATTTTTGTGAAAATATGACTTAATTTATATATTTTTTAGCAAGTTCTTCAATTCAAAAACGCAGATTTATAAACTCTTGTTCAAGAAAAACTATCAATACAAAATAAATAGAACAACAAATACTTGAGAATGGCATGATCTGGTTCAGAACTGACACAAAATTAACATACCCTCTTAATATTTTTTCTGTTTTAGACACAAAACTTGAAAGCTATCCTTTTCCTTTTTCGTTGAAAGTTATATTCTAAAATAACTTGAAACAGTTGAAAGAGATTATTGTTTATCCGAGGAATTTAAAACACCATGAAGAGGAATATTTTGGATCCTAAAACACTGTATCAGAAAGTTGTGTCATTTCCTGCAATGAGAAAGTGGGTTTTCTTTCAAAAGAAAAAAAAAATTGTAACCCCACTACACCATAACTACAACAGTATCACCATATATATTAGGGTACATATATATTACGTGGTTCAATTTAAATCACCTGAAATCCCAATGTAGTCCAAATATAAATATAATATATACTTAATAACCATATATATTACCTTAAAATATTTATCTGAAAACTATGGTGCAATCATATAGTTGAACAACCTAGGAAAGATGACAGATTTAAGTGACAAAATATGGTCTACTTTTTTTGACCTAAAAGATGATTTGATGATTGATAAGATGTCCACTTACTTATACTATGTCTAAATGCATTTGAAGGAAACATTTTCAAGCAGAAAAATTGTAAGTGGGTGCGAATGATGAAATCAACTATAAATGGAAAAGAAAGAAAGTTGCAATCTCTCAACAGTTCATTACTACATTAATTTTATTGTGGCTCAAGGATATCATTATTCTGATACTATTACCATATATTTGTAAAGAGGGTTCATTGAATCCTTGGGATTTATTATAGTGGCTTTACGAAGTGATTGATTTACAATATCCTTTGTAATACTATGTACACATCAAACAAATTGTTTTTCTAGTATATAATCATCATTTCAATTCTTTTTAGGTTTAATTAGTCAGATGATACTCACTTTTGTTTGAATGTGTCAGTTTGGTATCCGTTTTTAAAAAGAAGTCAATTGAGTTCCAACCTTTAAAAAGAAGCCAATTAGGTCCCAACTTTTATTAATATTTTTTTCTAAAAGGATCTAATCGAGACACTTTTTAAAAAATTGGGACTCGATTAACACAATTTTAAAAACGGTTACCAAACTAATACAACTAAACAAAAATAGGTACCAACCAACTAATTAAACCTTCTTTTTATTACATAAACTTCTACATTTTTATTACAATTCGAATCCACAAGCTACCCTACAAAATTTACAAATAATAATTTTTAATGTCGTGGTTATATAAAAAAATGTCATGGTTATAAATATAATGATAAAAAAAAAATGACAAAACCACCTTTAAAATCAATAATAATAATATAATATATAGTTTATAAAGAAAATATGATTTGGAAATCTAAAGAGTATGCAATAGTATAAAATATAGTTTCTCGTAAATTTGATTTTTTTAATAAATTATAGCAAAACCTCTCTCATGGTTTGGTCTAATTATATATACATTCTCAATTTAATTAGTTGATAATATTACATTAACACACAACTTGATTTTCAATCAAAATTTAAAGATGAATTGGTCTAATTACATATAAATTCTTTAAAGATGAATTTGTCTCATCATCTCCTTTATTAAGTAACATATTTCATATTTTTCGTTCATAATCTTATAGAAACGAGTTTTTCTTTTCGTTGGAATCACTAGTGTTGTTTTTCTTCTCAAATTTAAATGTTCATTTATAGGTATTCTTTTTATCGAACTTTTCCATATTTATTTTATAAACTAGCTCGAAAAATATTGAAATCAGATTTTATATTAAATAGGTTATATTTAATATTTTTTTCATATTTTAACATATTAATATGATATTATTATAATTTTTCATATTATATGAGATTTTCGTTGTCTTGTTAAAAGAATTTACAAGAAAAGACTATTGTTTTATTTTTTTCTAAGAATTTCAAAAGATAAGTAATTCTTTCTTGAACAATTTTTCCTTTACAAAATTATAAAATTTACAAGTATTTTTCACAAAATATTTTGCGCAAAATGTTTTAAATAAAATATTTTACAACAAAATTTATAACAATTTTTTAATAAAAGAATTTGTAAGTATTTCATGTAAAAAAATAAAAAAAAAATTGACTGAAAATATAAATTTTTATGCATTGATTATATTTCTTTTATATAAACTATTATGGAGGCATTGATTATATTTCTTTCTCTTTTTATAGGTTTTTTTATCACAATAATGTTTTTTTTTATTATATTTTGAAAAAAAATATATATTTCATGTTATTTAAAGAAAAAGGTAAATATAAGCATATAGAATTCAGTAGATTGTGTGTTTGAAATTTGATGATTTCAATAGTTCGCAAATCCTCTTCTAATTTGTCTTTTTCCTTCTTATGGAAAATGAGTTTTTCTGCTTAACCATCATTCTCCAATGCTTCTTACAACCATGTCAAATCACACAACCTCAACCACCATAACCCTACTACAACTTACAACTTTCACCTTAACTATGGAAGAGTAGTGTCTTGCACAAATTATAATTTTCACCAAATTAAATTGATAATGAGATTTTAATTCAATAAAGGAGATATATAAATATAATATAAATCGAGGTCTCGAGGCATTGAAAGATGGCCAAATAATTATAAATTGACTTTGCAATATATATATATATATATATATATATATATATATATATATATATATATTTAAGTATAAATTATAGATACATAAAATATTAAGAGAGATATAATCCATAAGTCAACAAATCCAAAAAAGATTAGGTAGAGTGAAACTTCAAAAGATTAAGAGGTTCTTAACTTTTGTCCAATGCTACCATATGCTTAGTTCCATAATGATAACAGCATGCTTAATTAATTAATATAAAATATAACTCTTTTTATTTATGGTGGCATCATATATTAGTGTGATACTTATGTTAATCATGTTGAGCTGATAATTTTGCAAGTATATCATGTCAAAAAATAAAATAAGGATATAAACACTTTATATTGCGTGGAACTAAAGAGATATGTACTTCTGAAATTAATTGGTAATTATAAATGTTATAACATATATATATATATATTGTATTGTAAGAAAAAATTAGAACGAATTAATTATATTTTATATTTAAAGTGAATTATTTATGCTATAGGACTAACTTTAGTTATTAATATTTTTCTATAAATTATTAAAATGTAATAGTAGTGAGAGAGAAAAAAAATGAATGAAAAAGATAGTTAAAATAAAGTATATGTTTATATATATAAAAAAGTATTTTGAAATGGTTAAATGGATTTCTTTATTAGTCAAATGAACTAAAGTTCTTGTAAATTTTATGAATAAGCACCGTGTAAATTTTATGAATAACCACTTGTAAACTTATAATTTGTTTAAATTAAATTATTCAAAAATAATAACTTTAATTGATACCTTGTTAATCGTCACGAACGATTACATGTTCAAACGTCATGAGGATGTCCGTTAGACAATTCACCAAAATTTTAGCAAATACAAACATTTTCTGAAGAAGGAAATTAATTTGGTTCAAAATTTCGAAGAATAATTATTTTTAATTTTTTATATAAGTTGAGAATTAAAAATATATTTAATCTTTACAAAATAAACTTTTATTTTCATTTGGATTATTTACCGTGTGATAATCATGACTAATTGCATTATATTAGTGTTGTTATTTTTTTCTATTTTTTTTCTATTTTCACTAGTAATTAATAATGGTTATTCTTTTTCTAACTTCTATCATTATATCTTTCTAAAAAAAATTGTTTTATTTTCATATTGGTTTTATTGTTCTGTAAATAAAAAAGTAAACATAAAGTTGGATTATAGGTTTGAAATTTTCTTTAGAACAATCATTCGTCACGTAGCAACCACTACTAAAATCCATTACTTTCGTATTACTAACAATAAGAAATAATTTATTATTAGTTATATCATTAGCATAAAATATAATTTGATAAATAGCATAGTTTATTCTAATTTTAAGATATTATCTTTTTATATAAATTATGAAAATACTGATCTTTATTATGAACTCATGAACTTGTTGATAACGTATTAAATTGATGATTCATATATTGTATATCTTTTAAAAGAGTATTATATCCGTCTGCCATTAAAAAACATTTTTATTATATTTTAAAGTTGTTTTTAGACATCTAATTGTGGAAAATTATTATAAAATTTGACATTTGTATATTCTTTAATCAACTTTAAATATTTAAAATACCTCCAAAGTATAATTTTTAAGGTAATTGTCGTAAAAAGGAAATATGTGATATATAATATTTTTAAATGAATAACAGAGTAAAAATTTATTCAATGATTTTCTTGACTTTAATTCATTAACAGTATAAAAACTTTTTACACCAGTGTGCATGATACTAAACTCAAATTTGATTGGCTTAACATATTAGGGCGAACCATTTTTGTTAAACTAAAGAACAATGGACGACGATGAGTTAATTTTCCCTAAATTGGTTGCTTAAACAACACAGAAACAAAGGCTAAAATCTAGAACAAATCTTCAGAAAAATAAAATCTGAATTTTGAACATATTTTTCGTAAAAAAAATATTTTAATCACGATAGTTTTTTTATAATCTGAATTGACTATTCGTCTTTTTAAAAAAGAATTTTAAAATATTAAAAAATAAAGAAAATAAAAAACCACTAAAAAAATTAAGGTATAATTATTGATTTGGTCTCCCAATTTTTTAAGTTGGTTCAATTTGGTCCCTGAGTTTTTAAAAGGTTCAATTTAATCCCGAATTGTTGGAAAGTTCAATTTGGTAGCCTTATTTTTTAAAGTGATTTAGTTTAGTACCTCCCGTTATATGTTAGTTAACGTTGTTTGTATATTGGTGGGTTGTCACTGTGTAATAGAAATTTGAGTGAAGTTGTTAATTGAGTTTGTTTGTTTGTTTGTTGGGTATAATTAACATCATTTTAGTATTTCTGTTGATATTTCCTTGATCAAGTATATTCAGTATGATATTAAGATTAGTTATTTGATTTGTTGCATAACGATAACTTATCACTATACAAATGATATGCATGAACTAGAAGATAACAAAAGATACTAAATTGATCAAATTTAAAAAGTAAATTCTAATAATTCAGGATCAAATTGAATAAACTCAAAAAAAAATTAGGAGAACAAATAAATAATTATACCAAAAATTAAAATCGTAAAAAAAGAGTTATTAAATATATGTTCCTTTGTCAAAGCCTATCTGTTATCACGAAAGATGTCATATCAGTGAGTGTTTGCAATTATTATGAGCACAGTTGATAAATGATCAGCATTTAATCATATCATAATAATAGTAATCATCATTTTTATTATTATATTTGTGACCACAATTCAAACTCTGAATCACTCTCATCTATTATGTGCCCTTTCTTCTTGCTCCGACTTTTGCAAACAACCTTCTTCTGCAATGGATCATGCCTGCTTACATGGCATTTTCATTTTCACTGTGCTAATTACATGCTTCCCTCATGTCACACTCACCAACACTTCAATTGCATTATTGCAACACAAATTCAACACTATTAAGGTTAATTAATCAATAATTAGCAGATTAACTTGAGCCTAAATGGACAATGGGCTGGGCTTTCAATTTTACATGTTTTTGAACAAACAGGAAATGGTTACTAACTGTAGAGAAGACCCAACAATTGCAATTAATTGTAGAGAAGATTTAGTTTCCTTCCCATGCATGCAAGCAAAATCCAATTTAATATTGACTTATTTCACTTTTGTCCTGTTGATTCTTCAACCAAGTTGATTGAGACAAGGTGATGAAGCAGCCACCATTTTGTTAGGTTTAAAGGAGGTTTTTATCGAGAAAAATATAACATCAATAAGACCTGAATCCAATCATATAAGACATTGACAACACTCTCAACCCAAAACCTTAAACAATAAGTTTATGGATATTTATTCTTATACGATACTTTACTTTCTCATTTTTAGTCAACATAGGACTTAGACTCACACTTGGATTTTTAATACATTTATCGCTCTCGTGGTCGTTTAAGTTTAATAGCATCAGCCAATGTTGAAGAAAGTTATAAACATGTGTGTTTGAAGACAGTTGTAGGAATAGTATGTAAAACATTATAGATGACTGTTCTCAGTGTTTGTGTCTTCTTCTCATTGAATTTTCCGCCAGAAGAGAACCCAATAGAAGATTTGTAATTTGGACAAAGGAGAACCACATTGAATCTATTCTTATACCAGAGCATACATCATGGGACTATTATCAACCAAGAAAAAAGATGTTAGTTGTAAGATTCGTAGCAGTGTTTCAATGTCGGCCAACACACTACAGCAGCAACAACATTAACATCAAATTTTTTATTAGGGAGTATTTGTGCTATAAGTTTAATTAATAATTTGTTGTTTAATTAGTTTAGGTCATTATATTTGCTTTTAATTTATTTTTGTAAAAGGACTTTCATATGATATTTTTCATTAAGTTGTTATTAAGTTGGTGTTAATACGTCTAACACGAGATAAATTTGAGTCATTTTCTATCTTATAAAACCCTTCTGAATTGATATATGACAAATTTAGATTTTGATACGGACAATTCCAAACAACATTATTATGGATTTAATGAAAATGATTATATTGAATAATTTTTTAAAAAATAGAAACTTAATTAATTTTTTTTAAATATAAAAACTTGATTCAATAATATATAAGAAACAAAATGAATTATAAGCTTAAACATAAATAATAAATTACTGATTAAACTCGTGCTAGCTTCTGTTACTGTCCATTTTATGGAGGTAGCCATGGAAACTATATTACCTAAATTCATGGATTTAATACATAGTTGATAAAATAATAAAATGTATGCACTAAAGAAAACTATTCCTAAAATTCGTAAGTGGAGTAGAAATTTGAGTAGTCTCCATAAATATTAGGTTTTAACTTTATTGTTGCTATTCTATAACAAAAAGAAAATGAATGAGCTTAGTTACATCTTTGGTTTTCCATATATTATAAATAAATGTAAAATTTGTTTTCCAACTTCTAATTGGTGAATTAAATGGTATTGTTACTATCCTAATTTCTTCATTTTAAAAAAATCAAGTTATTCCATTAAAAATAGAACTAAAGCCACACTATTATAGTGCCAACAAAAATAAAATTACAACTAGGTCTTTAGAATATGGTATAAAGTAACAATTTCTTACACTTTAGAAACTGTTGGTTTTTATAATGCAATTTTTTCATTAAAAATTTATAATGGTCAAAATCACATTATTGTGGTTAGTGATACAAATACCCTAATTTATTTGGTTTAATACACCTGTGTTAACTTGATGCACAACCCTTAAAACAAACAAACAAACACTTGATCCTATACCAGAATACTTACAAATGCATAAAATAACTTAAAAATAAACTATTAACGATTAGTTTAATACTTACAAACAAATACATAAAACCAGTGCAGCAACACAGCAATGTACAGGGGAAAAGAACACTGCAATTCAAAGAGCTAAAAAGATATTTCATTTGTTAGGTTTATAAGGAGGGGTTTTCACTGGGGAGACAACACCAATGAGATCTGAGCCTAACCACATAAGACACTGACACCACTCTCAACCCAAAACCTTAAGGCAATGGGTTTATGGGTCTTTATTCTTATATAGTGCTCTATTTTCTCATTTCTGGTCAATGTGGGACTTAGACTCACACTTGGATTCCTAACAATCTCCCCCTCAAGGGTGAGTCCTTTCAACCACATTGGTACACTCCCCCTCCAGCGGAAGCATTCCCAACCACACGAGTACTCCTTTTCTGCCCTTTTTCTGTACCGCCGTTATTCTTAACGGGACACGCTTTACCTGGAACCCTTATCTGGGACTCTTGCCAGGAAGACTTTCGATACTAGGACCATACTGGTACTGCACTCGT